>Ga0134093_1000114_pt1 | contig 91984 bp, 75 predicted proteins | sample 4_1taG_FD_94452 | JGI IMG/M metagenome (GOLD analysis project Ga0134093, IMG submission 94452) | Switchgrass degrading microbial communities from high solid loading bioreactors in New Hampshire, USA - 4_13_20_68_A1 metaG | ecosystem: Engineered > Bioreactor > Semi-continuous > Anaerobic >...
GAATTTATCTGTAACAGGCAGCCTTTGTCTGCCTGACAGCCAACGAGCGGCCAAACTATCTGATATAAGCTTATCATTTAACTGACAATTATATCAATAATTATATCCAATTTTATATTTGATCGTTGAGGCAAAATAGCTGCCTGTAATCACTTTCTGCAACACCATTATAATTAATAAAAATCCTACAGGAATAATACTATTATTTCCTGCAGGAGTTAAGTAAATCAGAAATTGCTGCCGTTCCATCCCCAGTTTGAGACCTCTTCGTATTTAACATAGATACAATCCGGCTGGATATTAAGCTCTTCCTTCAGTATGTTGGTAATTTCCCTTGTCAGGCTGTTATAGGCATCCCTTGAGGCTTTGCCGAAGAGCTTCACCTCCACAAAGGCCAGGGGCTTGTCGTTCTTGCCCTTGAAATACATTGTGCTTTCACCTTCGAAGGAAAGCATCAGCCAGTTTTCGCTCTTACCGGGAATTAATTCGATAGCCTTTCCCAACCTGCTCTTGATTGCTTCACATTTTTCACTGCTCAGCTTCACTGTAGTTTTTGTGCTGATATATGGCATAGTCATCATCCTCCTAAATATTATAAACCCTTCGAAGTAACTTTAAGAGCGCCTCCGAAGGATTATAACCATTTATTATTTAATGCATGCAGCTATTAGCAAATATGTTAAAGCTCCACCCTTCCTTCAAGGGCTCTAAGCAATGTGACCTCATCAATATATTCCAAATCTCCACCTACAGGAATACCGCTGGCTATTCTGCTGACCTTGATTCCTGCCGGCTTTATCAGCTTACTGAGATACATAGCTGTGGCCTCCCCCTCCAAGCTGGAGTTGGTGGCTATAATTACCTCATCCACATCTTGCTGAAGGCGAAGCATAAGCTCCTTCAGCTTGATGTCCGCTGGACCTATGCCCAGCATCGGTGATATGGCTCCGTGCAGGACGTGATATACACCATCATACTTGCCTGTCTTTTCATAGGCCGCCAAATCCCTGGGAGTTTCCACCACCATAATCAGACGCTTGTTTCTTGCGGGGGATGCACAAATCGGGCATAGCTCACTATCTGTAATTGTTAGGCATTCTTTACAATATCTTATGTTCTTTTTAGCTTCAAGGATCGCAGAGGACAGGCTTTCAACCTGTTCCATCGGCATGTTTATTATATGAAATGCCAGTCTTTGGGCTGTTTTTGTCCCGATACCGGGAAGCCTAGACAGTTCCTCTATTAGCTTGCTTATCTGACTGCTATAATAATTCATTAGAAAGGAAAGCCTCCAAAACCGGTAATTCCTCCGGTAATCTCACTCATTGCAGCCGCATTTTCTTCCTCCATCTTGCGAAGGGCCTCATTGGCTGCCGCAACGATTAAGTCCTCAAGCATCTCTATATCATCCGGATCCACAACTTCCTTTGAAAGTTTAACACTGGTTATCTCTCTTTTTCCTGATACTTTTACTACTACAGCACCACCACCAGCACTAGCTTCATATTCCTTAGCCTCCAGCTCCTTGTTCTTCTCCTCCATCTGCTTCTGAATTCTTTGAGCCTGCTTCATCAAGTTCCCCATGCTTCCGGGTATTCCTCCGGGAAATCCTCCTCTTTTTGCCATGCTTTTATCTCCTTTCAATTAGATCAATTTCGTCTGCTATTATACTATATTATATCATTAAATGGAATATCTGCATCCGCTGCCATTTTGCCGGATATAGGGCTTAAGTTTAACAAATTAGCTTCAACAGATTACTCATATTCAATTGGCATTTTGATAAGCTTGGAAAGGTCGGGCACATCCTCCATCCTCTCCTTCTGAGGGTTCAGGTATCTGGTACTAATCTGGACCTGCTTGTTAATCAAGGATGCGATTGTTTCCCTGATAAGCTCCATATGGTTTCCCCTGTCTATCAAATCCTTGTCCAGCGGATCTGTAACAACAATCACCAGTCCCTGATTATCGTCAATGCTAAGAGTTGCCCCATTAAGAACCATCTGCAGGGCAGGAGCCTTTCTGCCAAGCTGGGCCACGATGCTTTTCCATCTGGCCACGACCTCCTTCAGATCCTCCGGTAAGGCCTGTGGAAGAACTACCGGTTTTATGGGAGGCTCCTCGTTTGCAGATTGCGCCTTTGCATTGCCAGCTTCCGGAATTGTTATTACACCCTTCTCAAGCTTTTCCTCCAGCGCTTTAAGCCGCTCAAGTACAGAATCCATGCTTCTTTCCATTTGCGGCCGGCAAAGCTTGATAAGCGCCACCTCAATCAGAACTCTTTTTCTTGTTGCGTACCTGATTTGGTTGTTAAGCTCTGAAAATACCCTGATATATCTTATTAAGGCCTCCTCATCCATCTGGCGGGCTTCCTGCTGTAAAAGAGCCAGGTTTTCAGAAGATACCTCAATTACAAGATCTGTTATATCCTCTGTTGTTTTAATAAGTAATAAATTGCGCAGATACCATACGAAGTCCACACAGAACTGTCCCAGCTCCCTGCCTGTATTTTCAATTTCCTCAAGAAGTCTGATGCATGAGGCCACATCATGACTTTTTATATAGCCCAGAAGCCGGGCAAAAACCTGAGTGTCTACAGCTCCCAGCACATCCAACACCTTATCGTAAGTAACCTTCTGTCCAAGATAAAATGATATGCATTGGTCAAGAAGGCTTATGGAATCACGTAATGAACCATCCCCGATCCTGGCTATATATCGCAGCGCCTTTTCCTCAACCTCAATGTTTTCCATCCTCATAAGCTCTGCCAGTCGGTCCGTTATAACATCTATACTGATACGCTTAAAATCATAACGCTGGCATCTGGAAAGGATCGTTACCGGTATTTTATGAACCTCTGTCGTCGCCAGTATAAAGATTACATAAGACGGCGGCTCCTCAATGGTCTTAAGCAGGGCATTGAAGGCCCCTATGGAGAGCATGTGGACCTCATCTATAATATAAACCTTATACTTGCCTTCCGTAGGCGAATATCTGACCTCGTCAATTATCTCCCGGACATTGTCGACACCGTTATTGGAAGCGGCGTCAATCTCAATTACATTCATCGCTGTTCCGGCCGAAATCGCCTTGCACATACTGCATTCATTGCAGGGATTGCCGTCCATCGGGTTTTCACAGTTGACCGTCTTGGCAAAAAGCTTTGCCACTGTTGTCTTTCCTGTGCCTCTGGTTCCCGTAAACAAATATGCATGGCCTATCCTGCCGGCCTTAATCTGATTTTTCAAGGTAGTTACTATATGATCCTGTCCCTTGACATCCTTAAAATTATCCGGACGGAATTTTCTATAAAGAGCCGTATATGACATCGGGCTACTTCCTTTCCAGCATCTCACAGACTTAATTAAAGATCTGTATACAGGCTTCATTCAAGCAATTTTTGTACACAATGGTACTTGTATGTGTACCGACTATTGACGTCATTATATCATTACAGATATTTAAAATCAATGTTTTTGCCAGCTGCCCATCAGTCAATATCCTTCTCAAAATGCTGATAATCCTTGCTGTTTTTCCATTCGCCGCCCCAACTGAAGCCTCTGCTAATAAAAGCTTTATAGCAAATGTCATCCTTTTTTATATAATATGGGCAATCGATAGTGCGGTCTGCATACTCGGCTCCATTTTCAGGAGAAACCACACTCTTCCCGTTAATAGTTCTGACATAGGGATTATATAACGGATTGATGTCAATAGCCAGACCATAGCTGTGCTTTGACAGCTTCCCGGAGCCGTTGTCAATAAAGCGGAAATTAAATGCTGATGTATTGTTGTCTGCCATCGAGGCATTGTCATCAGCATCATATTCATCCACCAGAACCATTTTTTCAATCGGATATTTATGCTCATACAGCTCCTTAAATATTTCAATAATATCCTCCGCTATAGCCTTATTGACTATGAGCTCGCCTTCATGCGGCTGATTATCAAAGCCCCAGTAAAGGACCCTGATATAGCGCAAATCCTCATATGGAACAGTGCAATCCTTGCCATATGATTTTCCGTTAATTCTGTCTTTAATATCCTGGCTGATATGCTCTATTAAAAACATATTCGGCTCCTCCTGATTAATAACGCCGGTATCATCACTCATATTATCGGCCGAAAGTGTCTGTAAACCACCTGGCATGCCTTCGGCCTTATAATCAGCCTCCGGCACATAATTAATCTCAGGAGTTACTGGCACTACCGTCTTTGGCACTGTGTCAGGATTAATATCCTCTTTAATTCTGGTAATTCTATTGCAGCCGGTAATAAAAAGACCTGTAAAAAGCACAACCATAGCAATATATTTGTATGACACAATATCAGCAACCTTTCATTAAAAATCCTCTTCTATTACCTGAATTTCAAGATAATCAAAATCGATTGCCTCAATAAAATTATCCTTTGTAAAACGGGTTTTATCATGCTTTTTAAAATCCTTAATGGTTGACTCCAGCCATATTGGCTTTGCCAGATCAAAGGTATGGCATATTTCATCTATGGCCATCATAATCTTCTGAGTACGTCTTAGCTCAGTACTGTCGTTGCACACAACCATATCCTTAATCATTCTGTTGTCTTTAAAAATCTTTGCCCATAAACGAAACATATGCCCATCCTCTTTCTATAATCCGTATAGTATAGTTACCTTCGGCAAAAACGATTGCCATTTTGTGTCATACAGTATATAATTAATCATGAAATAATTATATATTAATCAGGCAAAAATGCAAAGCATCAGTTTTACTTAATACTTGTTCAATCGGAAGCAATGTGAAAGGAATGTAAGCATCTATGGAGGGAAATAAGCGCAGAGAGCAGTTGCTTAAAATTTTAAACAATGCCACCGAGCCAGTCTCCGGCGGTGAGCTCTCCCGGCTTCTGGGTGTAAGCAGACAGGTGATTGTCCAGGATATTGCATTGTTGCGTGCTTCCAATGTTAACATCATATCCACTACCAAAGGATATATGGTTTATCCCTTAGAACAGAATAAAGTCAAACGGGTATTTCAGGTTAGGCATACGGATGAACAGATAGAGGACGAGCTTTGCACTATAGTCGATAATGGCGGCAAGATACTTGATGTATTGGTAAAGCATGAAATATACGGTGAAATAACCACACCTCTTATCATACGCAACCGTCAGGACATATATGATTTTGTCAGCAAAGTAAAGACTAAAAAAATCGTGCCTCTGAAGGAATTGACCAACGGACTGCATCAGCATACCGTGGAAGCAGATTCCGAAGGGGTTCTGGATCGGATAGAAAAAGCATTGGCCCAAAAGGGCTATCTGATATAATATAATAATATTTCATGGACTTGATTTTGGCACATCAAGCATACTTAGACAGCTATTGGAATTGGCCGTTATCCACAAGCTAAGCTTATCCGGTTTATGAGCTTGCTTGTGGTTTTTGTTTTCAGAAAAGCAAACAGAAGCTAATAAAACAGCGGTGAAACCCTTCTTTGCGCTAAAAACGGGCGAGGCGACACAACTTATTCATGTCTTTCCTCACCCGCTTTATTAAACCTTCTTAATCATCAGCGAAGTAACAGCATAGGATTTATAGTCTTTCCGTCCTCCAGCACCTGGAAATACAGGTTGCTTCCCTCTACAGTATAGTACTTGGTAGGTTTGGCGATTGTACCAATAACCTCTCCCTGGGATACAAAATCACCCACCTCAAGGCTTACATTATCCAGCTGTCCGTATACAACACTATAGCCGTCACCGATTTCCATAGTTACAGTTAAGCCTGTCTCCTCATTATTGGCAATCTTGGTAACTACGCCGTCGGCAGCCGCCTTAACCTCAGTACCAACCTCCGCATCGATAATAATTGCCGGATTGCATTTATATTGCATCAAAGTTGCAAAATAAACGGTGCGGTCCATGCTGTAGTTCATAATAACGTTGCCGCTTACAGGCCAGGCCAGACCCTCATCGCGATCAAAGCTCAGCTTGTCCAGGGCACTAAGCTTGGAGCCTGTTGTCTCAACTGCTACCTCCTTGGCCGGTTCTGCAGCACCGGATGTAAGATCCTTCTTAGTCGTATCTTCCGTATCCGCAATAGTATCATATCCGTATCCTTCGTACTCAACCTGATCTTTGGCCAAATCAGTCTCTTGGCCTGTATTATCATTTGCAGCAAAATTATCAGATGAATTGTCCTCATTACTTACAATTCCATCTGATACAGGGTCAGTATCCACCAGATTGTTTTCATTGTCCTGGTCTGCTATGTTTTCCTCAACATCATTCAGATCAACGTAGTCCTGTTCCTTATTGTCTAACCTTTGGGACAGCCTTGATCCTATGACAGCAACTGCAGCAATCGCCAAGACACCGACAAACAATAGCACATAATACCCTTTCCCTTTCATAAAATCAGCAAATTTGTTCTTTTTCACTGTAATCACCTCATCCATATTCTTCGCAGTAATTTCTAGATTTATTCGTTTCTGCCAGGCCACATTGAATTATTTTCACAATCTGCAATGTGTAAGTACATTACCCATAATTTGCCCAAAAAGAAGTAAATCTATGGGTCTAACTGATATAACTTATTATTTCCATCTATAAACTTTTTAGTCGCGCTTTTATAAATCTTTTTAGTCGCGCTTTTATAAATCTTCTTATTGACTTTTTTGTGCAAAACTATAAAATATAATATGTAAAAGCCATGCGGATATGGTTCAATGGTAGAACACGAGCTTCCCAAGCTTGTGACGCGGGTTCGATTCCCGTTATCCGCTGATATAAAAAAGGTACTATGCCAAAGGCATAGTACCTTTTTTATTTCAGCGATTATAAAAGGGTGTCGCTTATCCGAGCAACGGGGTAACCATACGTCCGTATTGATGTACATAAGCCATTGGGTACCAGTAGGTTTGAGTAACGTACCCATTTGAGGTTTTGCTTTGGGATTTTTAATCCCAGTAAAAAATCGGCATAGCTTGATACGTATTTACCAGCTATGCCGATTTAACTATGCTTTCCTTTATATAGTTATCTCAATGACATCATCTTTAGATTTTCCATCCAGATTAAAATTAACCGTCTTTCCCATAAGGCTGATTTCATATTCTCCTTTAAAGCCACTAAGAATAATACTTCCGGTTTCATCAGCTCGTAATTCACCTTCTGTATGCCATTCTTCATGGATTAGTCGCTTTAATTCATGATAAACCGGCTTAGTGGTATTATCTTTACGAATAAGTCCACTTGGAGCCCCAAGCCATGCACCGTCTGCAAAATCCCAACCGGTGACAGCTTCTACCATAGGATGTTCAAATAAGATACGATACATTTCAGCCCATTCCTTCTTTTGCCTTTCTTCACCTTCTGGTGTTGTTGGCCATTCATCAACCTGATAGTCATTCAAATCCACGATATCTTTAGGCATAAGTTCACCTGATATTATGGTATTCTCTGTAAAATGAAGAGGAAGCCCGAATACTGAGAATCTCTCAAGAATATCCTCAAGTTTTTCCCGTCCCATATATCCCTGGTGTTGATGAGTCTGGATACCGATTGCAGATATAGGCACACCTGCGTTTAAACATCCATCAATAAGAATCCTATAGCTTTCAGACAGGTTGAAATCATTAATAAGTAAAGTAGCATCCGGATTAGCACTCTTAGCTGCATCAAACACTTCCTTCACAAGTCGAACTCTACCAAGCTCCTTACATATGCGGGTAATAGCATTATCATACCTGTCATAAACAGGCATAATCACAACCTCATTGATTACATCCCAAATATCTATTACACCACGAAATGTTGTAACTTCACGATAGATACGATCTAATTGCTTTTGTAAAATTGTTGAATTGTCATATTCCATCAGCCAGTCTGCACAAGCTGTATGCCAACATAATGGATGGCCTTTTACCTTCACATTATTTTGTTGCAGCATTTTAGCAGCTCGCATTCGACTTTCTGTAAGAACCTCTCCTTCTCTCGGTTCAAATCCTCCCCAGTAAAATGGAAGCGTTCCGTAATTAAATACTTCTAACCACAGCTTCATTCTTTCTTCGAAAAAGCTTTTATCAGGATATTTTTTACCAATATAAGCATCCGGCTTTCTCACATTGACATCAGATGTAGCAGGAAGAGAATCAAATGCACCACAACCAAACAAAAACTGATGATTCACTAATTTGACTTTTACAGAAATGTTCGATAGTACATTTCCTTCTCCATCTACAAAACGTATTCTTTGCTCTGCTTTTCTATGCTCTAAACTCATGTAAACCCCTCCTATATAATATAATGGTAAATTTTATACCGCCATTAATAGTTAACAATGCTTTGTATCTGTATCTATGTAACAAAAGACCGCTTCCTCTAATAATACATATCAAAACCATTCGCTAATTTATCGCAATATACCTCACCTGCTTTTTCTAATGCAGGTAACATATATTCCGCATTATATCTGACGATAGGAATTCTGTCATAAGCTCTCATTCCCATATGAGTTAATGCCTGTTCCATTTGATGAAGACATTCTAATGTACCTCGTCCTGTTCCCCCGGCGCAAGCTACTAAGATACACCTTTTTCCACTCAGAAAATGATTCTTTGTCGCTTCACATCTTCTCAGCCTGTCAATAAATGCCTTCATACATTCCGTCATTTCTGACCAGTATACTGCTGAGACAAATACAATACCATCTGATTCATTCAGCTCATTATAAACCTTCTTAAAATCATCTGTTAATATGCATTCTCCTGTTTTATTACAGTTTCCCCATCCGTTTCCACAGGCTTTGCAATGTTCTATCTTTTCTTTATTTAACCATATCTCTTTGACATCTGCGCCAGCGGAAGTTAATCCTTTCATTATCCTACTGGCTGCAGTGTTTGTTAATCCATCTTTATTTGGACTTGACCATACAACTGCTACCTTCATGATGCTTAACAATCTCCTTAAGGTAAGAATTTGCCAGAAGAAAGATATAATTGTCATTCTTCATGGGATAAATCCAGATATCCATTATCTTGTTATCTGGTATAGCAAGTTATACTATATAACAAAGAAAATTATAAGCCTATACCGGTTCAAAATCAATTACAGAAAAAGCCATCTGAGGGCCTACCTGCTTGCATATTTCACAGCTATTTTTATTAACAATTCAACACATTTATCCATTGATTGAATGCAGGCAAATTCAGACCTTCCATGATGATTATGGCTGCCGGTTCCCAGATTCGAGCAAGGGAGTCCCATAAAGGATAGCCTTGCGCCGTCGGTACCTCCCCGGACAGGCTTACTATATGGTGTACCACCCAACTCTCTGATTGCTTCGTAAGCAGTTTCAATCAAATGCCAATGGGGCTTGATTTGCCCGATCATATTATAATAGCTGTCTGTTATTTCTACCCGAACGGTATTGGCTCCGTATTTCTTATTTAACTTCCTTGCAATGTCATTGATTACCGCTTTTCTTTCTTCCAGTTTTGATAGATTATGATCACGAAGCAGATAATGAAGTTTGGCACTATCAACGGAGCCTTCCATTTCATCCAGATGATAAAAACCTTCATAATTTTCTGTATGCTCCGGTCTCTCCTTCTCCGGAAGCATGGATTGAAACTCCATGGCTATTAAAGAAGCATTCACCAGCTTGTCTTTGGCATATCCCGTATGGGTGCTGACACGTAACATTATTTCCGACTCAATCTTGAACTTATGAATTTTCAATGGCCGCCGAGTAACCTATCACATTTTACCTAAGGGTACTGTGACATTTATTACAATGCTGGAAAATTTAAACCGGAGGTAAAATGATGAACAACAAAAATCATGATTCTGAAAATACTATCAATCACGAAATACCGACAGATAAAATATCAGCAGACTCCTTCCTGAAAAGAATACCTGTTCCAAAATGGCTAAGATCTCTACGATCCAAGCTAATTCTTTCATTCCTCATCCCCATTGCCTTTATTATACTTCTGGGTCTGGCTTCCTATCAGATGGCCTCCTCAGGATTGGCCGGAAAGTATAAGGATACCGCCATGCAGGTAGTGGGTAAAACAGCTGACTATATCGGCTTTGGCTTAAAAACTGTTGAAAAAACATCCCAGGAATATATGAATGATAAAAATATCTCCACATACTTCAGCTATTCAAATCTTGATGCATTGTCTGATATGTTTCAGACTATCAGCGTTATCCAGAACGATTTTACAGTAAAAAGCTGGGTAGACAATTTCATATTTGATATTTATCTGATTCCGGAAAAGGGTATGGCTATATCCTCACAAGCCGGCCTTAGCCTGGATGCTGAAACCTACAAAAAAATTCTGGAGAATGATATCGGAAGTAAGTTAAATGGCAGCCATTCCGACTATATCTGGTCAGGATGTGATGAATATCTTGATGAGAAATTAGCTGCTGACAATTCGGATTATGCATTGCGCTTAATTCGCAAATTCAAGAATCACCAATGTGTACTGATAATCGATGTCAAGGCTGATACGATAAAGGATATAATTGATGATACACAGCTTGATGATACCGGCATATTGGCCTTTGTTAGCGGAGACGGAAAGGAGATTTCCAATAATAATACAGAAGGGATTGCTTTTAGCAATCAGACTTTCTACCAAATAGCGTTGGAAAGTAAAGATGCCCAAGGTTCTGATTATGTAAATATAAACGGCAAATCCTATTTATTCATGTTTTCAAAGATGGAAGATACAGGCGCCATGATTTGTTTTCTGATACCGGAAGCCACAATTACAGGCCAGGCAAATGGTATAAAGAATATGACGGTTTTAATTGTTATAATAGCCTGCCTTATAGCAATATTTATCGGAATATTTCAACCGGTATAGACAGGGCAATTAAAGGAATTATATCCGGACTTAGAAAAGCAGCTAAGGGAGATCTGACAGTAGAATTTCATACCGGCAGAACCGATGAATTTAAAACCCTGACAGAGGAAATATGTAACACCTTCTCAAACATGAAAGGACTTATTAAGCAGGTTAACCTGTTGAGTACCGAAGTGGCGGATTCCTCCGCAAGGCTGAGTCAAACCTCAGAAAACTTCCTGAAATCCTCAGAGGATATCTCCCGTGCAATATATGAAATCGAGCAGGGAATCGCCCAGCAGGCTGAAGACGCCGAAAAATGCCTGATACAAATGGACAATTTATCAAAAAAGATTGTTCGGATAAGTGATAACACCAAAGAGATTAGCCAGGTGGCGGACAATGCCAAAAATGCAATTGCTGAAGGCACCTACTGTACCCGGGTGCTTAATCAGCAGACTCGGTCTACTATAGAGATTACAACAGATATCATAGATGCAATTGAAAAACTGTCAGAAAAATCACTGGCTATAACTCAGATTATAAATGTAATTGAAGAGATTGCCAACAAAACCAACCTTCTGTCTTTAAACGCAACTATTGAGGCGGCAAGAGCCGGCGAATACGGCAAAAGCTTTGCAGTGGTAGCAAATGAGATAAGAAATCTGGCTGGAAGGTCGGAGCAATCAGTTGTTGAAATACAAACAATAATTAACAGCATTCTGGATGACACAAAGACAGCTGTTGAAACAGCTAAAAAGGTTGAAGCTGTTCTGGGCGGACAGGAGGATGCAGTTAAAAACACTACCGATTCCTATTACAAAATCAATCAAAACATGGAAAGGCTGATGCATCATCTGAACCATATCTCAGAAAGTATGGATGATATTGAAGAATCTAGAAAAAGCACCCTGGGCGGAATTGAAAATATAAGCGCAGTACTTGAGGAAATAGCCGCATCCACCAGCTTGCTTGGCCAGAGCACCGGTAAACAGCAAAATTCTGTAGAAGCCTTGAATAAATCTGCAGGTGTTTTAAAAGAGGATGCAGACTCTCTTTCACAGTCTATACGAAAATTCACTATATAATTAACATAACCGATTGGGGTAATCATTATATTTAAAATTTAAAAATCCATGGCGGTAATCAACCAGTGCCATGGATTTTTTTCTGTTTGGCAATTCTCTGTTCGGAATGCACTACGAATAAACTTTATGATCCTTGACCATTCCGCATTTAAGCATTTTAACTCCTTAACTGCCATATAATATTTAAAAGAGAATCGCTTTTTGGGTGCATTATGGTAATACATACGGTACAGCCAAATGAAACCATTGTTACGATCGCTGAAACATATGGAGTATCCGCCGAATCTATTATCTTGAATAATCAGCTCATCAATCCTGACAGGCTTGTTATAGGGCAAACCCTTTTAGTTCTTTTTCCGGAGGAAACCTATCAGGTAAAAGAGGCTGACAATCTGGCCGATATCGCAGCCGCTCATGGCCTATCTGCGATAGAGCTCCTAAGAAACAATCTCCAGCTGTTTGGCAGAGAATACATATTCCCCGGCGAAGAGCTTGTTATCAGATATAGCGATGAAAAAATAATGGCGTTATCAACCAATGGCTACGCTTTTCCCTTTATAGATATCAGCCTTCTTCAGAAAACCCTCCCCTACCTGACTTACCTGACTATTTTTTATTATAAGATCACGAAGGACGGCGGCCTAATTGACATTAATGAGAAGGAGCTGATCAATACGGCTAAAGCATACGGTGTTGCCCCTATTATGCTAATATCCACATTAACTGAAAACAGGACAACCGATATGGAAACAACTCGCAGCATCCTGACCAACCTTGATGTACAGGATCGGCTTATTAGCCGGGTACTGGAAGTAATGCAAACTAAGGGCTACTATGGTCTTAATATTGATATGCAAAATATCACACCCGAGGAAAGGCAGCTTTTTGTTGATTTCATTTCCAAAATGTCTGCCCGGCTGAAGCAGGCAGGCTTTATCCTCTTGGTAACCTTTACTCCCAATACCTTTCTTACTGAAACAGGGGCCTTCTATGAAGGCCCTGAATATGCAATGATTGGTGAGCTAATAGACAGCGCCATGCTCCTGTCATATCAATGGGGCAATGTTAGCAGCCCTCAGCCGGCACTTCCCTTGTCTGAGGTAAGGGCTCTGATGGAGTATTCTATCAGTCAAGTACCAGCCGAAAAAATTAATATCGGTGTCCCCATCATCGGCTATATTTGGCGCCTTCCCTTTATTCCCGGCTCATCCACCGCAAACGCAATCACCCATAACTCCGCCCTTAATCTGGCCCTGGATGTTGGAGCCCCAGTATTGCATGATCCAGCTTCAGAAGCCCCGTATTTTACTTATAGTCTGGACAATGACTACATCGTCTGGTTCCGTGATGTCAGAAGCATTGCAGCCATTCTGGCTCTTGTAGCCGAGTACGGCCTTGAGGGAATCGGCACCTGGAATATTATGCAGTTTGCCTCAGGCCTATGGCTGCTGATTAATGCACTCTTTGATATAAGGAAGGTGTAAACTCTTTTTTGTTCAAATTGGAAAAGCCCTGCCGATTACAGAAGGATTTTATTATCCATTAACCTTAATCAATCTGCAGATTCCTTCAAATATCGGCATTCTTTTTCCCCTGCTTTCCTTACTTCCAAACAAAAGAATCAAAAATCTTTGCAGCATATCCTCCCCTAGAGAATTGCCGGCATGAGCCACGGTATTACGGATATTCTTTGCCTCTTTAAAATCATCAATAAAATCGCGCATGTTAAATCCTATTCTTGAATAGCGCAGCTCATTATAATACCTTTTGTTATAAAAAATCAGGAAAAACATGTAATCCCCCAGGAAATATTTAGTATCATCCCTGGTATCCTTTAGGGTGCTTATCCCTTCCTTATTCAATTTCTCACAATTATAATCCGGTATTTTCTTTACCAAAAAGCCCTTAAGCACCTTATCACATAGCATCTCAAAGGCCAGACAATAATTCAGGGCAAACGGGGAATAATCATAATCCTTTATCCGTTCCTCCGGCCTCAGCTTCATAAGAAGGTTATTCTTTAATGCTTCACCATATTTTATGTATCTGTATACTTCCTTTTGATTTTTTATCATATCCCATATTTCTTCAGCTATACCATACTTCTCAGGATCAACCTCTTCCTCCTGGGTCCATTTCATACTCCTTTGGTAGCTCTCAAGATCAATACTCTGCTGCCCATAGAGGTTATTGTTATGGACGAAGATTTCCTTGGAAATAGTCTGGAATTTAAATTGAAGATACCAGTGGTATACCTTATTGTCCTCCTGATTAAATTTATCACGCCATAAGCTATCCCATCTCTCAAAAAGGGCTCCGGCCTTGTTCATTAAGAGAGCTGACAAATCAATATCGGTAAAGCTCTTATTCTCCATCATATATTCAACTATATATCTCAGCAGTACCGGTATACCTCCGGTCAGCTTATATAGCTTATCAAGCGGATACGTCTTTGGCAGGCCTTCCTCATATTTGAGTCTGTTATTTATGTATGCCATGGTTTCATTTTCAGATAGGCCTGTCATTTCGATTTTTTCAGCAAATTCTACAATCTCATCAGCTATTGCAGCTTCTGAGCCAACCACACAGGATATTCCTAAATAGCTTATGGACTGTAGCATTAGATCGACTTTTCCTTTGGCTTTCTCATTCAGCTCACCATAAAGTCGGCCAGTCTTTCAGCTTTATATTCCTCTTCACGATATATTTTAACCAGATTATTGATCGCTTCTTCCTTATACTTCTGCTCAGGATCCTCTTTAAGATACTTAATATAATACATTTCTGCCATTCTGTTTTTGTTTTTCTGCATAATGTATAATCTTGAAGCAATACCATAGCTGCCGGTTAAGTTTGTAGCAAACCTGTTATTGCCTTCAATATGGATAAAGCGGATATTGTCCAAATCATTTTCCGTATATCCGTAGCTCTCCATAAAACTAGGGTTTTTCAGCATATATCTGTAATAGTTTGATATGGTCCTTTTATCATCCCGATAAACGGCCATTTCAAAATAATTCATCTGATCAGGATTGGGAAATCTAATGCCGAAATATAATTTTTGCATAAGCTCTATTTCAGCCAAAGAATAACCCAGGTTCAGAAGCAAATTCCGATCCAGCAAAAGCTTTTTCAGCGCATGAGTGTCCCACTCGATTATTGCCTTTTCCAATTCATTTGGCGTTACCTCAATTGATAACAGTTCGTTCATCCTATCCCCATCCTTCTTCCATCTGCTTTTGTGCGGTCTGCTTTTATGGTTAAGTCCTTTTCCCTGTGCAATACATTAATAAGTATCTTCTTCGGATTGGATCTTGTCTCCTCAAGCCCCTGCTTCCTTGCCAAATCCTCATCAGCCGCCATTACATTATCTTTGATACTTTTCTCCCTTGGTTCTTCAGTCGGCTCTGTTATTATTGCCCTACGGTGCTCATCCGTATTCCGGTATTCATCCGGACCTTGGCTCTCCTTTTTGCATCCTGTAAGCATAAGAGCAAATAATAATAATCTTAGCAATATAGCAGTAAGTTTTTTTCACAGGTCTTCTCTTTTTTCTGCAATTTAATTAGTCAGTCGTTAATGGGTGCTTCATGTCATCAGCGTAAAGGCAGATACCATTTTATGTTACCATTTTTAGCATTCTGCGTCAATCAAAGCAAGCTTCATTCATATAAAACCTCAGCTTTTTCATCAATGGACTTCTTAATTTCCTTTGGCCGGCTTTGCTTATGCAGACTTGCATATTTATTCATTTGAGTTATAATATATCTACTGTCTGAGATCTCTCAGTTGCCAGGCTAACAATTTAAATTCACAGGGAGCTAGTCTCAAAATGAAAAATAAAACTGATTTTATACATGGATTAAAGCAAGGTATGCCTATAGCTATGGGTTATGTACCGGTATCCTTTACCTTTGGCTTAATGGCTGTGGCAGGAGGCCTGCCAGCCTGGCTGGCCTTTGTCATATCCCTGACCAATCTGACCAGCGCTGGACAGTTTGCAGGAACCAATCTTATTATAGCAGGCGCCGGCTATCTGGAAATTGCACTGACCACCTTTGTCATTAATATCAGATATATGCTGATGTCCCTGTCACTGACGCAGCGTCTGGAAAAAGGCATGACATTGGCCAAACGCCTGATGGTAGCCTTCGGTGTGACAGATGAAATCTTTACCGTTGCCTCCATGGAAAAGGGCAAGCTTTCTTTTCCCTTTATGATGGGCTTAATTATTGGGCCGGTTATAGGCTGGTCCGGAGGCACCCTGTTGGGAGCTGTTATAAGCACTGCCCTGCCTGAGAGCTTAAGCGGTGCCATGGGAATTGCCCTATATGCAATGTTTATCGCCATAATCCTGCCACAAGCCAAGAAATCCAGGGCGGTTATTATCATTGTTCTGATAGCGGTAGCAATAACCTGTATGCTGAAATACTTCCCCTTATTTAAATCAATCTCCTCCGGTTTCCGGGTGATAATAGCCACCGTAACAGGTGCAGGCATCGGAGCATTTTTATTTCCTGTTAGGGATGAGTAAGGCTGACTCAATAAATAAAAAGACATTCTCCCATGACTAATTATTAATAGCTTCAGGGAAAATGCTCATTAAAATCACGCTATCAAGCTTCCTTAATTAGTAATATAAAAACTTACAAAATGCTGTTATTTATCACATAAATCATATCAGGTATATACAAGGAGAAAATCATGACATTAGACAAAGCCCTTATTGCCGTATTGATTATGGCTCTTGTTACATATATTCCAAGGTCCTTGCCAATAGCTATATTCCGCAGGGAGATTAAATCATTATATATAAAATCCTTTCTCAAATATGTACCCTATGCGGTTTTGGGCGCACTTACCTTTCCGGACATCTTTTCCTCAACAGGCAATTTAATCAGCGCCATATGCGGAACCCTAGTAGCCCTTTGGCTTGCATACCGTGAAAAAAGCCTTGTGATTGTTGCCAGCTGCGCTATTATAACTGTTTATATAACCGGGCTGATAATTTAGGCATTTTTCATAAGAGCAAAACAGGCTGTCGGCCACTGTGGTTTTGCTATCCCAGGGCGAATCGCTTATTATAATTAACTTCTGTTTTTTTCTGTCATAGTCATTTCCTTTTGTTTCTTTTTTATTTTGTATTTAAGCTTTTTATTCTTAACTGCTTTTATCAGGCGATAATTTCCTTTTATGTACGAAAAGCCTGTCAGCATATTGCGCCCTGCGATCCCATTCCACAGCTTTGCTGAAGCTTTCAGGCAGATCCTTGCCCTCGATATACATATCACTTAGCAATCTTCGTGCTTCAGGATAGCCTTCCTCCGCCAGCTCAAAGAGAGCCTCAATACCCTTTTGTTTATCCTGACTGTTTAAAGCAACCTTAATCTCATCAAAACGTTTTTCCCAGCTCAGTAGCTTTTCCATATCGTAATAATCTGCCTTATCCACATATATAGGTGTCTCTTGTCTGCTAAATACCTTGTCCCAAAATTCTTTATTACTAATCTTCAGTTTCATGCTACCTTCCTTCTGAAAAAGCCTCAGCAGCTCCTGCTGCCAGATAATTATTTCATGCCGTAATAATCTGTTCCTCTTTTGTTTCACCAGCTATCATCAGTCCGTCCCACAAAATATCAATATATACTGTCATTATCTTCATAAATCATTTTGCTATATTAATTCCTGCTCCGGCTACAGCATTTCCCCCAATGCTATTGCATCTGATACCGGCACCTGCTGCTGCATTTCCGCCTATTTTCTCACAATTAATAAAAGCGCCGGCGGTTGCATTCTGTAAAATATTCTTGCATGTGATGCTCCCAACGCTTTCGACATTCAGCGCCTTTCCATTATAAACAACTTCTATGTTAGAGCAGTTTGGAGGCCCGTACTGATACAGCTTATGACCAATATAAGCAACTATTCGAAGCTTGCCGTCATCCGGCCATGGTAAATCTTTATTTCCTCCTGCCATTCCTTTTTCAGCCTCATTAAGAGAAAGCTTATCTGCTTTGAATAAATTAAGAATCTTTTTATAATTATACTTCATAATTAGGACCTCTCCTCCCCTTCTTTCCATCTTTATATTACATAATACACTAAGCAAGATAATTATTCCATATAATTATATATATTAATTAATAATCACTTAAAATACATGAGGGCCTCCTCCTGACGAAAGCTCGCATTCAATGGGGGCATATTAGACTGTATTATTTGCTAAATAGTTCCATTCGCTAAATAAAAAGGCTCCTGTGTATGATTAATGCAGTCTCTTTAATCATACACAGGAGACATAGCTTTATTGCCGGTTAGATAAATAATCAATTAGTATAAAAGGTTTAATCTATATGGTGTCTACCTAAGCAAATTAAAATCAAATATGTATGTAACATCAGTATCTACAGTGTCACGTTTTTTGCCGCCCTGGTATATTACCAGCTCGCCCCTTCTCTTTTCTGTGTTGTAATCGGTAAGATATAAAACCTTCTTTTCATTTACAGGAACATATTGATATACACCATCAGCTATCTTAGTCTGCCCATCGCCCCTTCTGCAGTATAAGGTACCTTCTTCCTTATCCTGATCATAGTCGGTAAGATAAAACAGCATGTCACTATCCTCCAGGCTGTACAGACTGTCAAAATACACATTTGTGGCTAATTTCTTTCTTTCCCGATAGATTTCACCGGAGCCGTCCTCCATATCCTTGCAGTAAATCAGTTTCCTTCCGTTTAATAAATAATAATCTGAAACATCCTCATCCACTGCAACCGGAGTCTCAATTCCCTTACCGGATATTTTCACCGACTTGAGGACACCACTCTTCTTATCAGATTCATACTCATCAAGGAAATAGATGGTTCCATCATCAGATATATCCCATCTTGATGCATTCTGTGCTGCAATTTTATATTCCTTGTCCTTATATGCTATAAATATATCATCCTGTTTGCTTCTTGCACTTTCTAAATTTTTCAGAACATCAGCATAAATTAATATTGTACTGTAACCATTCTTAGCTATAAGATCTGAAAGCTTGAGAGCTGCAATCTCAGTATCGTTATACTTCTGATACACCGCAGCAGGTACCTTTGTACTGTAAGTCAGAAGGCCTGTACTCGGGCTATCATAGGCAACATCCCTGACAATCTCTTTTTCAGTACCTTCACTCCAATAATATAATATAAATTTGCTGTAACTTATGGCATTAGCTTCACTCATAAATTCTGCACGCAACATATCTCTTAAAAGCTTATCCTCATAAAGGCTATATGCCAAATTATACTCTTCCCTTAAGCGATTGCATTCATTTTCCCATTCTTCATAATCCTTTTTGTATTGCTCAACTGCCTCATAATAAAGCTCCCAGTCAATTTCTTCTCTCCAATATCCCCATTCATCCAACTCCTCATTATATTCGTTTCCCCAATAGGAAGAAACCCATAAATAATATACATAATCAGCAGTATTCGGGTATTTCGGTTCATCAGGATATGACGGATAAGCGGGCTCAACTATATTCTTATCGATTTCTGCATAATCATCATCAATAAACTTATCCAGTGTATTTTTCATTCCTTCGGATTTCAGATAATATACCGACTTTTCATCTACCACAGATACTACACGTGTAACATCTGAAGCTATCTTGGTCTTGTCTTCTTTATTTTCCTTTACATAAAGAGAATCATCCTTAAGATAAAAAACCTTTTTGCTGTTGGGAAATGCTTTTACAATACTTGCTTCACTGTCAATCTTATTTTTCTCAGGCTCCTTACCGCTCAGATGCATCTCATAAATTGTATTATCACCATCATCATCCTTTGTATAAATAATATAATTTCCATCATCACTTACATATACTGAATTAACATCATCATCAAGCTTTGTTTTTTCATCTTTAATCCTGTCATAGACATACAGCCTGTTTTCAGATCCCTTTTTTCTGCAATTTTCTGCCAGTTTATCCAGAGCCTGCTCACTTATAAAAGGAGCTATGCTGACTAAATCCTCGACTGTCAGCTTATCTTCATTTTCAATAATTTGATCAGTAAATTCTTCTATTTCCCTTGGCTTTAAAATAGGAGCTATATCGCCAATATCCTTATAAATAAAAGCTAGTGTTGCTTGAGTTTTATTAATTTTCCTTCTCAAGTTTTACTTGAGAAAATCCATTTTAAAATATGGGTTAAGCTATAATACTTCATAATGCATATAGGTTATATCATTTATTAAGAGCATCCGCCTAAAGCAGATGCTCTTAATAAAACCATACTCCCCAAATGTACTGATTTATGTAACATCGAATAAAATACACAAACGAACTCTTGCGGCTTATAGTTCGAGCAGCCATAACGGTTATATGAGAAAGTACCCCTGCTTATATAAAAAGGATAAAGGCTTCTACTTCTTAAAAAAGGTTTTGATAAAGGTGTAACAGACAAATATTATAATGACAACTATAAAAGCAATTATAAGCCAATGCAAAGTTGTAAATGCAATTTTCTGCCCTATTCTGTCGGCAAAACCTATTCCATCCGAGAGAGCCGAAAAGATGCCAAACATAGCAATCAAGGCCAATGCGCGGTTCATACCTTTTTCATTTGCAAAATCCTGATATTCCGTGACCCTGTCAATCACATCCTGAATATCCGAATTAAGGCTGTCCAGATATAGGCACTGATACATTCCATGGTAGAACTTTTGGTAGGAGGCTTCATCCGATACGGTTTTGTAGGCAAAATTAATCCAGAATCGAATCAGCTCCTTCTTGATTTGCTCCAGCTTTTTCATATCATTCTGATCTTTTACAGCCAGATAGTTATAATGCAGCAGCACCTGCCGTTGATGCAGCAATATCATATACAGAAGGAAATAATAATTTCTGACATTTTTAGTATACTGCTCTGTTACAAAATAGTTGTTTTCTCCAGGAATGCAAAAGGACAGAGACACAACCCCCTTCATGGAGCCACTCCAATACATATTCCTGCCTTGCTTCCAGCTGAAGCTAAAAATATCATTCTCCTCTTCTTCATTGATTTCAAAGCTTCTGTGAAAGCCATTTCTTAAATACAGTAAATCCCTCTCCAGATGATTCTCTTCATTCTCTGCTACGGGCCCGGAAAGCAGTATCCTATGATAAACATAGCATTGATTTTTGCATGAAATAGGGAACAGCTCTATTTTACTTTTCCTGCCCTCAGATGTCAGCAGCTGATTTGAAACAGCAAGTATACTGAGCTCTCTTTCTTCCGGCTCGCCACTATTTTCAGAGGGCATTAACGCAAATAGCTTGACTTGTCTTCCGGATTTTCTATTTTCTACAAAAGCATGCAGCAAAGCGAAGCTTTTGTTGGTTATGGTTTCTATATCATCCTCCACATGATTGATTTGATAGATTAGAAATCCGAAGCCTGTATTGAAGTAAAGGATTCTAATTCTTGATATTTTCAGCTTGTATTGCTCCGGCAGCTTATCACTGATTAAATCCGATACTATTCTTATATTCTCACCCGCTTTTGGCAAACCATAATTTTGATAAGCAGCCGCTTTCAGAGTATAGTATGTAAATATTCTTTCATTTCTTTTATCATAGGCATCGATATGCTTTGCCAAAAACCAATAATTATGGCTTTGCTCCTTATACCAATTTTCACCCAGATAATTTTCGAATGCCTTCTTTCCTGAATAATAAAATGGAATGATAAAGAAGCTCTCACTATTATTCTTTAGTTCCTTTGTCAGCTGTTTTTCCATTCTTATTCTCCCGTAAATGTATATTTTTTTCATAGGATACCTCAGATGTATTTATAAATGGAGCTGTTTCCCCATAATGGTTGAAACAGCTCCACTTATTGCTTCATGTTATTTTATTGCTATATGATAATCAGATTATTGCTGATTATAAAGCTCTGCCAGCTTAACAAGACGCTGATAACGCTCCATAGCTGCCTTCTCAGACTCGGCAAAGAGTCTTTCGGCACGCTCAGGGAATGTGCGTGTAAGGCTGGTGTAACGTGTCTCATTTCTCAGGAAGTCCTGATATGAGCCGTCAGCAGGCTTGCTTGTCAGTGTGAACGGATTCTTTCCTTCTGCCTTAAGTGCAGGGTTGTAGGAGAAGAGATTCCAGTAACCAGATTTAACGGCTGCCTTCATTGTATCCTGGCAGTGGTTCATGCCGCCCTTAATTCCGTGCAGCTCGCAAGGAGCATAGCAGATTATCAAGGAAGGACCGTCGTACGCCTCAGCTTCAGCAATACACTTAAGTGCATGGGCAGGATTTGCGCCAAGAGCAATCTGAGCCACATATACATAGCCATAGCTCATAGCGATTTCAGCAAGATTCTTCTTGCCGATTTCCTTACCTGCTGCGGCGAACTGGCAAACCTCACCGATATTGGAGGCCTTGGATGCCTGACCGCCTGTATTGGAATACATTTCTGTATCGAATACCATAATATTTACATTCTCGCCAGAAGCGATAACATGGTCAAGACCACCGAAGCCGATATCGTATGCCCAGCCGTCACCGCCCATAATCCATACGGACTTCTTGGCCAGGTACTGCTTAACATCAAGGATTTCCTTAGAAAGCTCACAGCCGGCTGCTGCAGCCTTTTCAAGCTCAGGAATTAAAGCCTTGACAGCAGGTGTGTTCTCTCTGGTCTTGTTTTTTGTCTCCATGAATTTGGCAATTGCCGCCTTAAGCTCATCGGAAGCCTTATCGGACTTGGCAAGCTCTTCAAGCTTAGCTATGGCCTGCTCACGAATAACCTTCTGACCAAGATACATACCAAAGCCATGCTCAGCGTTGTCCTCGAACAGGGAGTTAGCCCATGCAGGACCCTGCAATGAATCCTTGTTTACTGTGTAAGGACATGCAGCAGCAGGGCCGCCCCAGATGGAGGAGCATCCTGTAGCATTGGAAATATACATCTGCTCACCAAAGAGCTGGGTAACCAGACGAGCATATGATGTCTCAGCACAACCTGCGCAGCTTCCTGAGAACTCAAGAAGCGGCTGATTGAACTGGGAGCCCTTAACGGTTGTATCCGCAGGTAAACCAGGCTTCTTGCTGACATTTGCAACCAGATAGTCAAATACCGGCTGCTCATGCAGCTGTGTCTCCTGAGGTACCATCTTGATAGCCTTATCTGGAACAGGACATACTGTAATACATTCACCGCAGCCCATACAATCAAGAGGAGTTACACTCATTGTAAATTTATATTCACTAGCCTTAGGCTTTGTATCGGCAAGCTTAATCTGTGAAGGAGCAGCCTTTACTTCCTCCTCACTCAGCATGAACGGACGAATTGTAGCATGTGAGCATACGAATGAGCAGTTGCAGCACTGGATACATTTTACAGGATCCCATTCAGGAACCATAACTGCTATGCCACGCTTTTCGTATGCGGATGCGCCCAGCTCAAACTGACCGTTAGCATTATCCTTGAATGCAGATACAGGCAGGCTGTCGCCATCCATTAAAGCGATAGGGAACAATACTTCCTTAACCATCTTAACTGTTGCAGGAAGACCCTTAATCTCTGCTGCCGGAGGCTCTGCTTCAGGATTAGCCCATGATGCAGGTACCTCAACCTTATGAAGGGCCTCTACACCGGCTTCTATTGCCTTGTAGTTCATCTCAACAACAGCATCGCCCTTCTTGCCGTATGATTTCTTGGCGGCCTCCTTCATGTATTTGATTGCATCCTCAATAGGCATAATGTTGGCCAGCTTGAAGAATGCTGACTGAAGGATGGTATTGGTACGCTTGCCCATACCAATCTTCTGTGCTATTTCAACAGCGTTAATTGTATAAACCTGAATATTGTTATCTGCAATGTACTTCTTGGCAGCTGCATTCAGCTTTGTACCAAGCTCCTCATCGGTCCAGGAGCAGTTGATCAGGAAGATTCCACCCGGCTTAACATCCTGAACCATCTTGTAGCCCTTAACAATATAGGACGGGCTGTGGCAGGCAACAAAATCCGCCTGGTTGATATAATATGTACTCTTAATAGGTTTATCGCCAAAGCGGAGATGGGAGATTGTTACGCCGCCGGTCTTCTTTGAGTCATACTGGAAGTAAGCCTGGACGTATTTATCTGTATGGTCACCAATAATCTTGATAGAGTTCTTGTTGGCGCTAACCGTACCGTCACCGCCAAGACCCCAGAACTTGCATTCCACAGTACCCTTAGCTGCTGTGATAGGCGCGGGCTTAACCTCAGGAAGGCTTAAGAAGGTAACATCATCAACAATACCGATTGTAAAGCGCTTCTTCGGCTCATCCTTTTCAAGCTCTGTGTAAACTGCAAAGATTGATGACGGAGGAGTATCCTTGGAACCAAGACCATAACGGCCACCTGTCAATACTATATCATTAAGTCCTGCTTCACGAAGAGTAGCAGCTACATCCAGATACAGCGGCTCGCCGAATGAACCCGGTTCTTTGGTGCGATCAAGAACAGCAATCTTCTTAACTGTCTTAGGAAGCACCTTAAGGAATGATTTTGCCACCCATGGACGATACAAGCGAACCTTGATAAGGCCTACCTTCTCGCCCTTAGCATTCAGGTAATCAACAACCTCTTCAATTGTATCACATACGGATCCCATAGCTACGATGACACGGTCTGCATCATCTGCGCCATAATAATTGAACAAATCATAATTTGTGCCCAGCTTGGCGTTGACTTTTGCCATGTATTTCTCAACAACAGCCGGCAGATTGTCATATACTGTATTGCAAGCCTCACGATGCTGGAAGAATATATCACCGTTCTGATGTGAACCACGCATAGCCGGTTTTTCCGGATTCAATGCACTGTCACGGAACGCCTTAACAGCATCCATGTTGCACATTTCTTTCAAATCCTCATAGTCCCATACTTCTATCTTCTGGACTTCATGTGATGTTCTGAAGCCATCGAAGAAGTTAATGAAAGGAACCTTGCCTTCAATTGATGCCAGGTGTGCAACCGCGCTTAAGTCCATAACCTCCTGCGGGTTAGATTCAGCCAGCATGGCAAAACCTGTCTGGCGGCAGGCATAAACATCACTATGATCGCCAAATATGCTGAGTGCATGTGTGGCTACTGCACGTGCGGATACATGAAATACGCTGGGCAGCAGCTCGCCGGCGATCTTGTACATGTTGGGGATCATCAGAAGAAGACCCTGTGATGCTGTAAATGTCGTGGTTAATGCACCTGCAGCAAGTGAACCGTGAACAGTTCCTGCAGCACCGGCTTCGGATTGCATTTCTACAACCTTAACCTGGTTGCCGAAAATGTTTTTGCGCCCTAAAGCAGACCACTGGTCAACAAAGTCGGCCATTGGGCTTGAGGGTGTAATAGGATAGATGGCAGCTACTTCAGTAAACGCATACGCGACGTGAGCCGCAGCGGTGTTGCCATCCATAGTCTGTTTTGCTCTAGACATGTTAAAATCCTCCTTTATATAAGCAAAGGTCATGTGGCCTTGTAAATCGACATAATTTTAACACTTTAAAAAAACTTTGTAAAGGAAAAACAAGCTATTTACGATTTTTTAATCTTGAAAATCTGGAAATTTCATATTCCACCCGGTTCTTTGAATTTTCAGTAAATTATTTGATACACTATTAATTAGCCTGGAATGCATTATTTCAGAACATTGCGCACTTGCAGGAATATTTTCTGATCTGCGAAATAGGATCGAAAAATCTTTCATTTTTGGATTGACCAAATTAGTGAATCATTATATATTAAGGTGTAGTGAAAAAATAATTTATACGCAATAAGCGAGAATGGAGATACGAAAAATGAAAAAGGAAGTATTGGTAGAGGTATCTGCAAGACATGTGCATTTATCACGGGAGCATGTGGATATATTGTTTGGCGAGGGCTACGAGCTGACTCCGGACAAATGGTTATCTCAGCCAGGACAATATTCCTGCAAGGAACGTGTAAATATTATCGGAAAGAAGAGAACCTTCAATAACGTTGCAATATTGGGTCCCGTCAGAAAGGAATCACAGGTTGAGCTTTCATTAACCGACTGCTATTCATTAGGAGTTGAAGGTGTATTAAGAGAATCCGGAGATATAGAAGGTACACCCGGTATTATTATTGAAACAGAAAAAGGCAGGGTAACCCTTGATAAAGGAGTTATCGTAGCAAAAAGACATATCCATATGACTCCCAAGGACGCTGAAGAATTTGGCGTTGAGGACAAGCAGATTGTAAAGGTTAAGATTAACTCTCCCAGAGAAGTAACCTTCGGAGAGGTTGTAGTAAGAGTACATGAAAACTTTGCCCTGGCCATGCATGTTGATACAGATGAAGGAAATGCAGCCTTTGTAGGCAGGGACACTATGGGTGAGGTAATAATATAAATCTGTATTCATTACGCCACATTAAAATTTTTTAATAAAAATTCATCCAAGCCTTTTAAGCCGCAAAGCGACCCCGCAGGTTGTTTTGCGGCTTTTATCCGTTTTACAAACCTTAATTCTTCTCATAATCCCCAGCAGCATAAAATATAATGTATTTAAGTAATTGCCAAATTTGGCGGACTCAAACAGGTCCCGCCCGGCAATAGGAAGGGCATGGTAGTTATGAGAAAAATAATATATAAAGGACTTGCTGTAGCTGTAATAGTGCTGCTTGTACCCTTTTTGCTGACTTCGATATTAACAGGACAAAACAAGGCTGGTCTCATAAATAAATTGGAATTTACCATTTACTATGATCTGAACGGTGTAAAAAAAGAATTAAGCTTTGATGAGTATCTGCTGGGAGTTGTGGCCGCCAACATGCCGGCAGGCTATCATATGGATGCCCTAAAGGCCCAGGCGGTTATAGCCAGAACCTATGCCTTGTATAATATTCGGCTTTTATCTGAGGAAAGGCCGGGCAAAAAAAGCTTTTCCACCTCTGATCTGGGTCTGTCCTATATCGGGCTTGACATGCTGGAGCAATTCTGGGGCAGTGACAACTATCAGGAATACTTTTCAAAATTTGAAAATGCTGTTTATGCCACCAAGGGCGAGGTTCTTGTTTATGAGGGAGAATTGATACTACCCGTTTTTTTTGACACAGGCTCCGGCTTCACCCGCAGTGCAAGCGAAGCCTGGGGTATTGATATACCCTATCTGGTAAGCGTTCCCAGCAAGCAGGATGTAACCTCCACCAATTACCTAAAAATTATGGAATCTCCGGTAAGCGATTTTATTGCGACTCTTAAAAGCCATTATCCTGCTTTGGAGCTTTCGGAGGAGGATTTCTTTGAAATAGTCAAAATTAATTCAAGAGACAGCGCAGGCTATGTTTTAAAAATAATCCTTGGCAATATTACAGTATCCGGAGAAGAATTTGCCAAGGTCACCGGACTGCCGTCAAATCATTTTTACATAGAGAATTACGAGGGAAATGTCCGTATAATATGCAACGGCTCCGGTCACGGCATAGGTCTGAGCCAGTACGGAGCCAATGCCATGGCAAACGAAGGCAGCTCCTATAAGGAAATCCTTGAATATTACTACACCGGAGTAGATTTTTTCACTATTTCCACAGAACAATAACAACTCCCTTTAAAGGGAGTTGCACTTTTTTCTCTTAATATTTTCGTTTTATATATCGTTTTTATACACCTTTCTCCGGCTCAGGAAAATCAACTCCTCCAGCCATACCTTAAACCTGCTGTTTTCACTTCTATACTTACCTTCCAGGCCTGTCTGAAAGCTGGAGACCCTCTTATAATCCTTCTGAGTTATCGTCTCCTCCGCATAACGGTAACGCATATATATTTCAGCAACATCATAAAAGCTTACTCCATCATAGCGGAAATAATCCTTTGTCCTGTCTGCCAGCATAAGAACCGTTTCATCGGGGCTCATTACAAAGCCCTCCTTTTTCAGATGCCTTAGTATGCGTATAAAGAGCATATATATCTTGCCGTTATAATCCTTCTTTTCAAAATCCCTTTTATAGCTGTATCTTAACACATTATAGTATATTGTAATAACTACAATAATAAGCATTAGCACCAGCAGTAGTGCAAACACCCCGCTAAAGGCCTCCCAAAGGCTTTCTTTTTCTTCCTTAACCTTTTGTATTGCCGGCGGTGTTATCTGAGGAGCATCCTGCCGATATTTATCCAAATACTCGTTAGGATCAAATTCATGCGCCTCTTTATTATATTCATACTTCTCCCACTCAGTGTATCTGACATTATGGTAAGGAGGGGTGGCTTCAAAGGGTATCCAGCCAACACCTTCAATATAGGCTTCAGTCCAGGCATGTGCATAGCTGTTTTTCACTTTGTACATGTTATCTTCATCCTTTTCTTCAAACCTGGCAATATAGCCTTCCATATACCTGGTGGGTATTCCTACACATCTGCCTAACACGGCCAGGGCTGTGGCGAAGGAGGTACAGTAGCCTGATTTGGATTCAAAGAGGAAATAATCCACATAGTCCATGCCCTCAGGCACTCTCGGCGCTCTGTTGGAATAGCTATAGTTATTTAACAGATATGTTTCTATAGCCTTCAGTTTTTCATAGCTGCTTTCATAGTCTTTGGTAATATCATATGCCAGGCTGTACACCCTGTCCGGCAGCTCATCGGGCAGACGGGTAAAGCTTTTGTTAATTAATTCAGAACGCGTTTTCAAAATTTCATAATAATCATAGTCCAGAAGCTTGGTAAGCTTGCTTTGCCTAAAGGTAGTATATTTCAAATAATCTATTGTTGACTGATTTTTTTCTGCAGGCTTGTCGTAAGAAAATGAATCGGCATCCTTCAGAAGCTGTATAAATGCCTCATCCGTCAGGTTCATATCATAATAATCGATCTGATATGAAGTTCCCTTGCCTATTGCCTTCTTGAAGATAACCTGAGCCTTCTGAGTATCTATTTTGTCATATGAGGAAGTAATAGAGAATGCACTCATCTTGCCCGGATGGAAAAAGGTTTTGGTTTTAATGCTGTTATACTTAATCTTCAATGAATGCCATTCAAGATACCGGTTCTCACTAAGCTGCTCCGGCGAAAGTCTTGACAGAGCATAATAAAGCTCCATAAAGTCCAGCAGATATTCATCATAGTCTGTCAAATAGCTATCATTGCCTTTCTCCCAGCTTGATCCGGTATATGTATCACTGACCGAACCGATCAGATAAACAGCCTCTTGTTTTTTCAGTCCTGATATTTTCAGGGCGACCAGATCATCATCAACCAGTCTGCCGCTTGTACTGAGCTTACCGCTTTTCTCGGAATATCCGGTCATATTAATCGAGAACTCCGAGTCACTATTGCCAAACCAGTATTCCAGATTTACAGTCAGTATCTCAATTTGCTCAGACACTTTATTATATAAATACTTAAACATCTTCCACTGTATAGGCTTAGGTCCTGAGGGCAGAGAAACAGATAAAACGGCCAATAGCAGGCAAACCGGTACCAGATAGAGAATACCTTCCTTTCTTTCCTGCCTTCCTGCCCTGCGGGTGTAGTATTTTTCATATTGCTCCAAAAATACCGTTAATATATACAGAAAGCATATGGCTACTACCACCTTGCTGATATCTAATTTGTATATACTCATAATAATCAGGACGGTAAATAAAGCAATTCCCAGGATGACTTTAGTCAGCTGCTTTATAGTCAGCAGATAAAAGAGGATCGAACTCAATACGGCAGTTAAGAATAATACCAGATTGGCATAACCGGCCACATAAAGCTCTTCGCTCCAGTCATATTTATAACACCAGTCAAGAACATCATTATAGAGTGTAACCGGATTAGTTTTCGTAACCCAGAAAATCAGAGCCAGTGCCGGAATAATACTGACAAGGAGAATATAGCTGATGGCATTCCTTTTATATATATTAAAAAAATACAGCAACGCAGCCGGTATCAGGCAATAGATAATTCCCAACAGATAGTGTACCCGCAGATAAAAATAGCGGTTAATAACCAGCACCACAGCCCAGGTCAACGCCGTACTGATAACCGTATGATACAGCTGATAAATCTTTATCTTATCCCTAAACATCTTGCCGCCTCCTTACAGCAGGATTATTGCAGAAGCTATTATCGGCCGGGGCTTCCCTACTGAGATAATATATCTGCGATCTCATCCTTCGACATTATCTGATATATGCCTATGCCGGACAATTTCATACTGTTCACCAGCTCTCTGGTGTCGTCTGAAACATCATCGCTGATAAAAATTATGCTGATGCTGTTCTGGCAGGCCAGTACCTTAAGGGCCTCCAGATAAAGCTCCTTTGAAAGTATATGGGTGACAACCACATAAAATACACCCTCCTCAGCTTGCCCCAGTCTTGCATTAATCAGCTCGAAGACAGGCAGCACAGCTTCAAAGCGCAGGTTAACACAGGCTTTATAGAAGACATCAAAATCGTCATTGGAGCTTATCGGAAATGATTTAAGCCCGTTCTGTTCATAAATGATATGAGAAGCAATATTTCTCTTCGCATAATAATTAACAACGGCAAGCACACTTTCTATTATCTTGTCCTCATAGCCTACCACCTTTAGCTCCTCATCCTTGATCTTAACCAGATCCATAAAAACTACAGTCTGAGCCTTGGGAATATACTGATACTTTCTTGAGATAAGCTCCCCCATTCTGGCTGTGGCCTTCCAATGGATTCTTTTTCTGCTGTCACCCGGATAATATTTACGCATCTCGGTATCCAGCTCTTCCTGAGCGTCATTTGAAAAGCGTGTCGGATTTTTGACATCATTCTGGGGTGGAGCAATGGCCAGCTGCTCAAGCTGCACCACCCTTGGCAGAACAAAGGCCTTCAGCTTGGAGGCCATCGGATAGGTTATAGTGAAAAGGTTTAGAAAATCCGTTATTTCAACCTGATTTACTCCGACGTAATATTCTCCCCTGTAATGGCATTTGATTCTGGTCTGCAGCTTCTCCTTTTCATTGGGAAGAAGGCAATATTCGGTAACCTGATTGGCTGCCTCTATCGTTGATTTGTCGCTGAGAAATTTAACCTTAATGTTCCTGTAGGTAATAAAATCCTCATTCGCTATAACAAAGGAATAGTCATTCCATTCCCCTTTGGTAATTAAGTGGCTGCCTATCTCCTGATACAATCTGAAGCGGAAATAAACATAGACCGTATATAAAAACGCAATAAGCGGTATCAGAATAGTGAGATAAAACAGTGCGTAAACGGCATTGCCGCCATAATATGAGGCAAATATGCCGCTTCCGATAATCGCTGCGATACATATCAAGCGGTTTATTCTCATGATTTTACCTTGCCCTTCTTTACACTATTCGTTCTTCAAAACAGGAACAGGAATGCGGGATATTATGGTCTTCAGAATTTTTGATGTCTTTGTCTGTGAAATTCTGGCCTCAGGCGCTAAAATAATTCTGTGGGACAGTACCGGCTGAACCAGATTGATTATATCATCCGGAATTACATAATTTCTGCCCTTTACATAAGCATGCGCCTGGGATGCCCTTATTAAAGCCAGGGTAGCTCTCGGACTGGCACCCAGGCTTATATTTGAATCCTTTCTTGTTTCATGTATTATCTTGGTAACATATGAAATCAGGTCTTGGTTGACCTTGACAGACTCCACTTCCTCCTGCATCTTCAATATGGTTTCAGCGTCTACAACAGGATTGGACTTTGGCCGCAGCAATCCTTTAAGGAAACGGTCAGCCATCATTTTCTCCTCACCTACCTGAGGATATCCGATAGAGATCTTCATCATGAAACGATCCAGCTGCGCTTCCGGCAGATTATATGTACCCAGATAATCCACAGGATTTTGTGTCGCTATTACCATAAAGGGTTTTGGCAATGGATAGCTGACACCATCCACTGTAACCTGTTTTTCTTCCATTGCTTCAAGCAAGCTGGCCTGGGTCTTGGGAGAAGTTCTGTTAATTTCATCTGCCAGTATAATGTTATTCATAATTGCACCCTTGGAAAATTCAAATTTTCCGGTCTGCATATTATATATAGAAAGACCGGTTACATCGCTTGGCAGGGTGTCAGGGGTAAACTGTATTCTGGTAAAACCACAGTTTATCGCATTAGCCAAGGTCTTTGCCAGTGTAGTCTTTCCCACCCCAGGTACATCCTCCAAAAGCAGATGTCCTCCGGCAAGCAAAGTGATCAGGGAAAGTTCAATTACATCTCTTTTGCCGACTATTATCTGCTCGATGCTTTGTATAATATCAGCTACCTTCTTTTGATTTTCCATATAATCTTCTCCTTCCGGGAAAGGCATTCCTGACATGCCCTTTCCTGCTATTTGTATTAATTTTAATTATACTGTAATAATATCTTACCATGCAAGGCGACTTACTCCATATTTTTATTGTACATATTCATGCAAATTAAAGGAATAAAAAGAATTCGTTTGTATAACTTATACAAGCAAAAAATAACTCCCTTATTTGCAAATGTGGTTATGTATTTTTTAAAGATTTTCAGGATATGGTTATAAAGGTTTGTCTTAACAATACAAAAATAGTCTTAAGCCCAATATTAAATAAGACTTAAGACTACGGCAGCTTAAATTTCTTATATCAAAAGTATAAATCACCTGCTCCGACCAGCCAAATTACAATCTGGCCAAAAGCTCGAGAAGCAATTTTACGGTATTGCCGATAGCAAGCTCCTTAAAGGCCTCAAAAGACATGTGTGCACTATCGTCTGCCTTATCGGAAATGGCTCTGATTATAAGAAAGGGGAGCTTGTTAAGATATGCAGCCTGCCCTATTGCCGCACCCTCCATTTCGGTGCAGTAACCTCCAAACTGCTTGACCAGCCATTCCTTTTTGCCAGGATCAGATATAAACTGGTCACCGCTCACTATTCTGCCGACATGCACTCCAACTTGCGGCAGGACCTGCGCACATACCTCCCTGGCCAAATCCAGCAGCCTCTTGTCCGCACAAAAAACAGAAGTCTCCATCCTGGGAATAACACCGGGCTCATAGCCAAAATCAGTCGCATTCATATCATGCTGCACCGCATCAACAGACAACACAATGTCTGCTATATCAATCTCATTGCGGAGGGAGCCTGCTATACCGGTATTTATGACCGCATCCACCTTAAACTCACAGGCCAGTATCTGGGTGCAGATGGCAGCGTTGACCTTACCTATACCGGAGCGTACCACAACAACTTCCTTACCCTTCAGTACCCCCTCAAAAAACTGCATGCCGGCTATTGTTCTGCTGCGAACATCCTGCATCATGCCCTTTAATAAATCAACCTCTTCTTCCATAGCACCTATTATTGCAATTTTTTTCATCAATAACCTCCCGGCAAATACGCCAATATACTTTTAAAATGATTTAACATTTATAATGCTGATAAGTATTATAATCCAAGCAGTGCGCAATTTCCATAATAAATAACTATTCAAACATTTTTTAAGCAGCCTATTTACAAAATACAAGCCGGTGGGATAAAATGTAGTTGTTTATGAAGACTTCAATATATTTGAGCTTCATATGCAAATGAGATTGAATAATTGCAGGACATCTCTTGTAGGGCTTTCTGTCAAAGAAGCACAAGAGGATATCAGCTTATATCGCTGCCCGCAAAGCCGGTATATATAACCGAATTATATTATAACATAACAGAAAAGAGGAGTAATATGATATATAAAACATCAGGCGTTTGCAGCCGGGAAATCAGTTTTGAGATAGATGAAAACGGAACAATTACCGATTTGAAGTTTATGGGCGGCTGTTCCGGCAACACAGGAGGCTTAAGCCGTCTCATTATAGGTATGAAGGTTGATGATGTTATCAGTAAGCTGGAGGGTGTTAAATGTGGTTTCAGACCCACCTCCTGCCCGGATCAGCTGGCAAAAGCATTAAAGGAGTGGAGGCAGAAAAAATGAAGCGTATCGTTCTTACAGGAGGAGGTACCGCAGGACATGTTACACCATGTATAGCCCTGTTACCTGAACTGAAGAAAAACGGTTATGACATCTATTACATAGGTTCCTACAACGGTATTGAACGAAAGCTGATAGAAGAATATAAGATACCCTACTATGGCATATCCTCCGGCAAATTAAGACGATATTTTGATTTGAAGAATTTTACCGATCCTTTTAAGGTTATTAAGGGATATTTTGAAGCAAAAAAAATACTTATGGAGCTTAAGCCTGACATAGTATTTTCAAAGGGCGGCTTTGTGACGGTTCCTGTGGTAATGGCCGCCAAAAAGCATAAAATCCCGGTAATTATTCATGAATCAGACGTAACACCCGGTTTAGCCAACAAACTTGCCATCCCGGCCGCCACCAAGGTATGTGCCAACTTCCCGGAAACCTTGCAGTATCTTCCTGAGCATAAGGCCGTTCTTACCGGCACTCCTATACGAAGGGAGCTTTTTGCAGGAAATAAAATAAAGGGTATTGAGTTCTGCGGTTTTACCCTAAACAAGCCTGTTATACTGGTTATCGGAGGCAGTCTGGGCTCAAGGAAAATAAACGAGGTTATACGTGGAATGCTTCCCACTCTCTTAAAGGACTTCCAGGTTATACATTTGTGCGGTAAGGGCAATCTTGATGATAAGCTGAGTGATACTCCGGGCTATGCCCAGTTTGAATTTATTAATGAAGAGCTCAGTGATCTGCTTGCCGCCGCCGATCTTGTTATTTCAAGGGCGGGCGCCAATGCTATATGTGAGCTTCTGGCTCTCCGAAAGCCCAATATCCTTATACCTCTTAGCGCAGCCTCCAGCAGGGGAGACCAGCTGCTGAACGCCGAATCCTTCGAAAAGATGGGCTATTCCTTTGTAATTAGAGAAGAAAATTTAACTGTAATAACCCTGCTTAACGCAATAAAGACGGTTATGGATACAAGGCAGGACTACATAAAGGCCATGAGCAACAGCAATCTGAACAATTCGGTTGAAACCATAGTAAGGCTTCTGAATGATACCATCAAAAAAGATAAATAGGCAGTGAAAAAGCAGTATGGGCTATTTTTGATCCCTTACTGCTTTTTGATTAGCTTAATTGCCCTAACATTTCAAGGGTTGTCCTTTTGAGCTGTATCAGTTTATCCTTTTTGCAATTTTTTCTGCCAGCCCGGCTGCTTCACCATCAGCGTAAGCCCCCTGCTGCCAGCTTATCTTTACCTGATCCGACTTATATCTCGGAATCAGATGAATATGAAAATGGTTCACAGTCTGGCCAGCCGCCTCGCCGTTATTTTGAAGCAGGTTTATACCGTCACATTTAAGCTCCTCCATCTGTGCCTTCGCTATTTTTTGCGCAACTGCCAGAAGACGGGCTGCTGATTCAGAGTCCAGCTCCAATAAATTATCACTGTGCTTCTTTGGCAGTATCAGGATATGCCCTTTAGCTGCAGGCGCTATATCCATGATAGCTTTAAAGTACTCATCCTCATAAACAGCGGCGGACGGGATTTCACCACCGGCAATCCTGCAAAAAATGCAATTGCTTGCCATAAGTACACCTCCATTGTCGAATAATATTTAATATACTTTAGCTTGTATTCATTTCCATAATTTGATAATATATTAGCTGTAGCTTATAAATCCGCTCCGTATTTACCTTCCTGCATTTCTGTATATATCAGCATCCTTCAAAAGCAATAATCAATAAGGAGGCAACATCATGTATTCCGAAAATAACAACGACGCCCTTGCCTACATTGTTAAATCCAATCCCGAGATAGAGCAGTATATCAACAGCGTCAAGGCTGAACACAAGAAGGTTATTTCCATGCTTGTCCATGAATTGCGTAACCCACTGACGCTGCTGAAGGGAACAATTCAATATATAGAAAGCAAGCATCCCGAGACAAAGGACTTCAAATACTGGCAGCAGCTTCATGAACTGATTGCGGATATGGAAAATATAATGTCGGATGCCTCATTATTAAATTCATACAACCTTATCAATAAGGAAGAGGTCAACCTTATTGCGCTGATGCAAAATATTTCAGACAGCTTTATGCCACAGGCTATAGGAAAGGATATCCGGCTGACATTTACCTTCGAGCCTGAGAATGAAAGCCTTTTTTGCTCATATTTATGTGATGCAACAAAGCTGAAGCAGGCTGTAACAAACCTTGTCAAGAATGCCTTTGAGGCCGTAAAGCCGGGAAACTTTATACACATCCAGCTGAAGCATCAGCCTCAAACGGATACATCTTTCGCCAAGCTCTCCATCATAATTAGTAATAACGGCGATCCGATTCCTGAGGATCTACAGGAAAATATATTTACACCCTTCGTCAGCTACAAAAAAGGAGGCAACGGAATCGGACTTGCTCTCGTTAAAAAGGTGGTAGACATGCATTACGGGAGCATAAGCGTCAAATCTGACGATTCACTTACAGTCTTTACAATTCAACTGCCCCTCTAAAAAGCTGCGGCCTCTTCCTGAAACGTGCTTATGCGGGCTGCTTAGCAGCTTAAGCAATTTACAAAATATTAAACTGAAAAATCTGATCAAAGGTACGCAGGGTCTTAAAATTGCCCTTGGCCGTCAGTTCACCTGACATGAAGGCCCCCTGGAAGGTTATACGGCCCATTACCAGCTTGTTCATTATAGCATGTGTTGTCCTTGCAATAACATCGGCATCCGGCTTTTCACCATAATAGCATCTGAGATTCTTGCCATTAATCTCAACAACCAGTGTTCTTTTGACATCTGTAAGTGTTATTGCATAAGAGGCATCAAAATCATCTATCGGATGAAAATTATCCTTCAGATTTTTGATAAACTCCTGATTACCCTCAGCATCGTTACTATCCAGCATTTCCCTATACAGCTGAGTCAGCTCCTCTATATCTTCCTTCTGCTTTTTAACATATGTGTCATCCGAGATATAGACCGAAAGCTGCTCGCTTTCCTGAGGTGTAAGCGCGATTGAATTGAACTTAAGTATATTTTGCTTGATTGCCGCATTACTTGTGGGTAGCATTTTCATCTTCTGATGTATTGTGCGGTAGAAGGTTTCTGCCGTTTTTTCTATTATTTGCGCATAATCCTTGTTGGTTTCAAAATCTACATGGTTCTCAACATAAGCGCTGAGACCGTTGCAGGGTATGCCGCCCAGCAGTTCCCATGATTTTACGAGTGTCAGCACAGCATCCCTTTCTCCGTAGGTACTGGCCATAACAACAGGCAACATATAGAGCGTACTTATCTTCTCCTTATCTGCATACAGCCAGCAGGCATCCAGAAACTGCTGCATATACCCTCCTATACCCATCCACTCTACAGTCGTTGCCAGAATAACCCCATCCGCATCCTTAAGCGTCTTCGGAAGCATTGCAATGGTATTTTTTTCTTCAAAAAGATTATATCTTGAAACCTTCACATGCAATTCATCCAGAACAGATGTAAGCTTGTTGATTACATATAGGGTAGGATCCTCCAAAAGCCCTCTACCGCCATAATAAATGTTAACCTTCATTCAAACCCTCCTCAATTGTACATTTGCTTCCCCTCTGTATTTTTTAATTTTATAGTAAATTATTACGAATTTCCATAGATTTAACAGCCTATCTATTCATCATTAAGAAAAACGGAAAACTTCTTAACAGAATATAAAAGAGCAGTAAGAATAAAGCCTGCCAGAAAACCTCCGATGTGGGCAGCCTGATCTATCTGCGCATTGGCATATCCATTGTAGAGGCTAAGTACGATAAATAAAACAATTTGCCTGAAGCCTATATACTCCAGCCTGCCTCTGCTGACAATTATGATAAATAATATAGATCCCACTACTCCAAAGATTGCACCTGACGCTCCAATTGATATTGCAATTCTTTCATTCATTACTTTGCCATATTCTCTCAGCATATTATAGCCCATCGAACTTATGGCTGCAATAATTCCGGAGGCAAAATAAATTATGAGATATCTGACTTTTCCCGCCACCCTTTCGAGAATACTGCCGATAAACAATAACAGCAGCATGTTATTAAAGAGATGGCTGATATCGGCATGCAGGAACATTGAGCTTATAATTCTGTATACTTGACCGGCCTCCTTTACCAGGTACCAGGAAAGACCTCCTGCTTCTATAACCTGATTTTTTCCTCCAAACAAGTGAGTGCTTTGAAAAACTATAAATACTACAACATTTATCAGTACTACAACCAGATTGACCGGGCTAATCTGCAGGGTCCTGGATCGTTCTCCCCATGAAGGTCTCCTTTGCCTTATGGATGCACCCGCAAAATCCGGAGTTAACCCCTCATACGGCAGCCCGGCTTCCTGCTCCCGGGCAAGAAGCTCCTCAATAACTGCCTTTAATCCAAAAAAGTCATCAGCCTGTGTTTCATATATAATAAGGCGGTTAGCGCTGCAGTCGATAATCCAGTGGCTGTCCTCCGTCGCCTCCGCACAAAGCCTTTTCACCTTTTCAGGCTGAGCGGCGAAAAATATGTTTAGCAGATTGATACGCTTCAGCCCGACTGCAAAGCTTGCTTTAACCTGTCGCAGAATATGCCGGTATTGCTCATCTGTAAGCTCTATTCCTGCCTGCATGTTAATTACCGAAATGATTTTAATATCGCTGTCATCATCACGATAGAAAAGATAGATTCCTCCAACATTTGAATCCATCCGTCTGAAGCCGGAATTAATCAATCTAATACCCAATTTGTCTTCTATCATCCTCAAAATCCTTATCCGAATATTTTATATCTTAAACTAGCCTCAAGCCTACTCCTCCCAGGCGAACGCCCGCTTGACAGCCTTTTTCCAGCCTGAGATTAATTTTTCTCTTTGCTCCTGCTCCATATTCGGCTTATAGCTGCGCATCAGGGTCCAATTGCTTCGTATTTCATCAAGGCTTGCCCAAAAGCCTGTCGCAAGACCTGCAAGATATGCAGCGCCGAGAGCTGTTGTTTCGGTACATACAGGCTTTACAACCTCTGCATTTAAAATATCCGCCTGAAACTGCATAAGGAAGTTGTTACTGCAGGCTCCTCCGTCAACCTTAAGGGACTTCAGCTTTATTCCTGAATCCGTCTCCATAGCCTTAAGGACATCATAGGTTTGATAGGCAATCGATTCCAGAGTAGCCCTGATTATATGATTTTTACCGGCACCTCTGGTAATGCCCACTATGGCTCCTCTTGCATATTGGTCCCAATAGGGTGCACCCAATCCTGTAAAGGCCGGCACCACATATACCCCATTGGTATCATTAACCTTGGCGGCAAATTCCTCGCTTTCAGCGGCTGTTCTGATTAGCTGCAGCTCATCCCGCAGCCACTGAACGGCGGCTCCTGCAACAAAGACACTGCCCTCCAGGGCATACTGGACCTTCTGTGAGGTGCCAGCCGCTATCGTAGTTACCAGCCCTGACCCGGATTTTATGGCTTCATGGCCTGTATTCATCAAAAGGAAGCAACCGGTTCCATAGGTGTTCTTGGCCTCCCCCCTGTCAAAGCAGCATTGGCCGAACAAAGCAGCCTGCTGGTCACCTGCTGCCCCTGCGATAGCTATTTCATCACCAAACAGGCTTTTATCAGCATATCCGTATATATAGCTGGAGGACTTTACCTCAGGCAGCATGCATTCCGGAATATCCAGCTCATCAAGCAGCCGCTTATCCCAGCAAAGCCTGTTAATGTCATAAAGCATCGTCCTTGAAGCATTGGTATAATCAGTTGCATGAACCCTGCCCTTGGTCAGATTCCATATCAGCCAGCTGTCAACCGTGCCAAAAAGCAGCTCGCCCCTTCTTGCCGCCTCTTTGGCGCCGGACACATTATCAAGTATCCATTTAATCTTGCTGCCTGAAAAGTAAGCATCAGGAACAAGGCCGCAGGTGGCCTTTATATAATCCTCCAGGCCATTTTCCTTCAGCCTCTCTATAATATCCGATGTACGTCTGCACTGCCAAACTATGGCATTATATACAGGCCTTCCGCTTCTTTTGTCCCAGACAATCGTGGTCTCCCTTTGATTGGTAATACCTATAGAGGCAATCTCATTTGCCTCTATACCCAGCTTTGCCATGGCTTCAGTAGCAACAGACAGCTGTGATGACCATATTTCCATCGGATCATGCTCAACCCAGCCGGGCTTTGGATAAATCTGCGCAAACTCCTTGAAGGCAGCGCTTTTTATTCTGCCCTGCCTGTCAAAAATAATGCAGCGGGAGCTTGTCGTCCCCTGATCAAGCGCCATAATATATTTCTTCAAGCCAGTAACCCCATTTCATTATATATTTTCCTTAATTCCACTTACAGCAGCCAAAAACCGCTTCCTGATACCTTTTGTTTATCTGTATCCTTATGCCTAGATTACTTTCTCTTATCTACCTATGCCTTAAATCCTGCTGCTGACCTGTTTTCTTTTTGATACAACCTGATACAAGGCAATTACGCTTATGAGGGGTGCAATGCTCGTTTAATTAAATTTCGTACAGTTTTATAGAGGAAGCAACGCTTATGCTTCAATAAATGCCGTAATTACCACAAACAGCGAACTTACAGCCAGGATAATATCCAGAAATAATAAGAGGCTGTATAAAAATTTAGCCTGAAATTTGCTATCCATATTATTCTTCAGCTTAATAGCTGTATTGACACCAAGAACCACAGAAAACACAAACAGCAAAATTCCGGTTACTATAGCATTGCCAATAAGATAAGCGATTAATAAAATAACCAGCAAAATGACCGAATAAAGCAGGTCAAACAGTATTTTTTTCTTTTTCAAAATAAACCCCCATTTCATATCGAATATTATGCCACCTTATCATATTGTACCACTTAGGTTCCAGTATTTACAAGACTATAGATATAATTTCCCTGTTGGCACAAATACAAATATAGGAGATCTTCGTTGACATATTTTGTATCCTGGGGTATAATTTTCCCATAATACGTATTATAAACCTTAATTCTGTAATTGCTGATTAATTTTGGATGAATTGGGAACAGGGGGATGAAATGAAGATACGTTTGGGAAAATTCGTTAATTGGGATAAGTGTGAGGATTATATAATTTTATCAAATCTGCTGGATGGTAATGTTATCAAGCTGAAAAGCCCCGATAACAGTGTTGAAAGACTGCTGGAATCACGATCTGTTGAGAATGTAGACGATAGAATTATTAAGGTATTGTATGAAAACAATATATTAGTTGATGACGACATTAACGAAGATGAATTAATCGATCAAAAATATTATAAGGCGGTTTATGATAACAGGGAATTGCATTTAGTTATATATCCTACTACCGCATGCAATCTAAGGTGCAAATATTGTTGGGAAAGCAACACACCAAGCTTCATGTCTGAGGAAGTTAAAGATCGTATTCTTAAATTCTTAAAAAGAGAGGTTCGCTATTATAAATCTCTGTTTGTCAGCTGGTTTGGCGGTGAACCGTTGCTGGATAAAAAATTTCTCATTAATTTTGTTCAGGATATAAAAAGAATATGTCTGGAAGAAAAACCCCATTTATCTCTAATATTACTACCAACGGATATAATCTGGATATAGATACTTTTACAGCACTCGTGAAATCAAACCTGCTGTATTATCAGGTTACTCTGGATGGCCCGGAAGCTATTCATAACAGCCTTCGTCCTCATGCAGACAAAAATTGCAATTCATATCAGACAATATTAAAGAATTTAATAGATATACAGAGGTCAAAGCTTAAGCATTTCAATATTACCATCAGGGTAAATGTCTCAAGAGAATTGCTTAAAAATATTAAAGAGTTCATGTCCATCCTTAAGCAGCATTTTGCCGGTGATAAAAGATTTTCAATAATATGGCATCAAATTGCAGACTGGGGCGGGCTGAATGATGATGCAAAGCAATTGCTTACTGAGGATATAACAGATTTAAGCCGGCAGCTAAACATGATGTCATATGAGTATGGCCTGAGACCTTTTGTATTTAAGCCTAAATTTAATGATGTACTATGCAGTGCATGCAAAAAGAACGCATATATCTTTAATATTGACGGCACTATTTCAAAATGCGTATTGTGTCATGATATTGTGAAGGACAATCAAACACCACAAAACATTGCCAATAATATCGGTTATATCCAATCAAACGGCACGCTTTTCATTGACAATACCAAGGAAGCCAAATGGACCGTCAGGGCCAGGCTAAGCGAAGAATGCCGGAACTGCAGCATATTGCCTATATGCTTGCAGGCAGTTTGCCCCAACGTCAGAAAATTTACAGACGAGGAAAGAAAATGCACTGCTGATAAAAGCTATTACAAGTCCATGCTGAGGCAATTGTTTGATGATGCCAAAGAGGTAATAATTTCATAATAGGAGAAGGATAATGGATAAAGAATACATAAAGGAAAAGTTAACCTCAATAATGTCACAAAACGGCTTGTGTCTTTTAAATGAAGAAGAGCTTTTGGAAATCGATTCCGTACAATTTATAACTATTATTTTGGATATTGAAGAAGCATTTCAAATTGAAATTCCGGACGATAAGCTGATAATAGATGAGCTGAAATCATTGGATGACTTCTGTAATCTAATTTACTCATTATTAAATCAGTGAAGCTATTACATATTTAATTACGGTTAGATATGTAATAGTTTTCATAAGTAAGAAAATGAGGAGGTGACTTTATGCGTAAAAAGCTGAGGAAGGTTAGGAAGAACAGCTCCATGGTTATTTTCTACAAGGAACAGGGCTGCTCTTGCTGCAATGGCCAGCAGTAGCAAACAATAGCTACATGAAATTTACCCTGCAGCTTGAATTAAGAAGAAAATTTCTGCAGGACGGATACAAGGTCGGACAGCTGGGTACAGAGCCTACATCAAAGCTTTTTGGTTTTAATGAAATGATACCCTTCGGATATAATTCATCAGTACATTTGAATAATGAAGACTTTGTGTATTATGTAAACTCGAGCCTGCACCGGATTGAGCTGGAGGATCCGGATATTATAATTGTCGGCAATCAGTCTCAAACCTTGAATTCATATTGGGGTAACCAAAACATGTACCCCTATGAGCAATATCTGTTTTTATTGGCCACTGAACCCGATGCTTATATATTATGTATAAATGCTGATGACTCGCTTGACTACATTAGGCGTACAATAAATTACATAGAAAGCATTACATGTGCAGAAAGAATAGGTATCGTTCTTTATCCGGTAGAAAAAAGGGGCCAGGATATAATCATAAATAACGAAAGACATTTAACAAAAGCTGAGCTGAAGGAAAGAGTACAATTTTACAAGAAGCATCTGGAAAGCGATATTTATGTTCTCGGAGATAAAAATGACATGCAAGGGCTTTACCTTAAATGTATCAGTACCTTTTCCGATTAGCCACAAATTAGATTTTAGGAGTTGAAGGCATGCTATACAGTCAGTTGCAGGAATTTTCTAAAACCTAAGCGAAGCATTAAAGCTTACAGGCGGGTACAGTATCGGCATTATAAGAAATGGTGAAATCGAGAATATATTTTACTCAGGCTACAGTGATATAGAAAATAAAACAGCGGTAAGCAAAGAAAGCAGCTTTCCCATTTCATGCAACACCAAAATGATAACAGCACTGTTGGCTTACGATACAATAGATATTGATAGGCCTATCAATGATTATTGTAAAATCAGCTTTAGTAACAGCTATGTTACGGAAAATATTACATTAAGAGATTTATTATGTCATAGATCAGGTATCCATCCCAATTCACTATGGACCTATCTGATGAGAGAGCATGATTTTGCCGATGCAATAGACACTATACATAAGCTAAAGACAGATTCCTTCAGAGATAAGTATATATACTCAAACCTTACCTACTCTATTGTAGGATATATTTTGGAGCGCTTATTCAAATGCAGTTATAAGAAAATAGTATTTGATGAGCTACTGAAGAAAATTGGCATCAAGAAGTACGCATTCTACGAAAAGGATGATGCACAAAACAAGGAAAACATTAATGCAAAGCCCTATTTTACAAAGCAAGGACATTATGAATTGGGCAGGCTGCTGAATTATCAATTATTGAACCCCGCTACAGGCCTGATACTTGATATTGAAGAGGCTGTCAAGATTCCTTTATATATGTTAAGCCTAAGTACATCAGGAAAATACAAAAACTTTTTTATCCCTAATATCATCAGCAATACACATAAATTATACAAAGAAAACGGTTATGAAAAATATGCATTGGGACTTTATCATAAGGAAGTCTACAATTACGATGTTTATTATCACAATGGATATATTGTTGGTTATTCGAGCTTTATTGGCTTCATACCAAAACTGAGGTGTGGCATTGTTATACTGACTAATCATGAAAAAAGCGTATTTCCCAGAATCGTTGCATACAAAGCGCTGGAGCTGCTCCTGGGTATTAACGGACCAAATTGGAGCAGCCGGTTATTAAGAGAACAGCAATGCGGCGAACATTACAAATTATCTTTTGAAAAAAGAATAAATGAAAATTATGATTCCTTGTCCAGCAATGAATATTTCTCGATTATCTTCAACAAATATGGGCTTTCGGGTAAGATTAATTTACTGGACAGGAATATAATCATTAACGATAAAAAGTTCGAAATATCATTGCTGAATCAAAATGAATACTATACATATATTGCGGATATTAATGATTATTTAAGAATCAGGCTGGAGAATGACATATTAACATTTGCAGGAACCAACATTATAGATTTAATTGACTTTAGCAACAATGATTATAATATACAATTGATTGGTAAAGGTGATTAAAATGAGGATGGCTAAAATCAGTATAAATATTGCCAGCGCATTCAAATTTGAACTCCTTGCTTTAGTAAAGGCTATCAGCGTAATTATTCAGGCATATTACATGGGCAGGATTGTTGACAGCACCCATCAGCCTTCTTCTGTGGTGCTTAACCTGCTTCTTATTATTGCTGCTACCATGATAGTTGAAATTCTGTCAAATATAGCTCTGAACTACTCATTAAATAAATATCTAAATCAAAGAAGATCCGCAATGAATGAACTTCTGGCCAAAAAACTGCTGAAGGCCAGATACAGTGACCTGGAATCATTTGATAAGGGGAAAATTATTGGGATTTTTACAAATGATATTGAAAGGACCCTGGATTACTGCCGTATTGCTTTAACCTTTAGCGGTACTGTAATTAAGGTATCCTTACCCCTAATCTTTCTGTTTATGTCCAATGTTGTCGTCAGCATATGTATTTTACTTGCATCTGCCCTGTCTTTATTACCCGGAATGATAATAGGAAATTATCAATATAGCATAAGCAGTCAATTAAACAGGAGAACGGATGAATTAAATAACCGCTTTATGAAGGTTATTAGGCTTGTAAAGCTAATTAAGTCCTTTATGGTGGAGGACTACTTTGCCAAAAAAAATAAAAGCTACATAAAGCAATATCAAGTAAGCAGGGATTCCCTCAATCGCAATATTGTTATCTATTCAGTACTAAACAGAATATTTGGAATATTGCCATATTTAAGTCTTTATTTAGTAGGAGCAATCTTTGTTATCGCTGAAAGGATTAGTATTGGCGTTATTATATCTGCGGCCTTTTTTATTGGTATACTGAGTGAGGGTCTTGGTGAGCTGCAAAATCTTTTCCATGTCAGACAGATATATAAAGCCTCAAATGATCGAGTAGCCAGTATACTGGATTTGAGTGAAGATGACAAAAAGCGCATAAAGCAGTATTCAAGGGATGCCGCAATCACCTTTCATAATGTCGACTTTGGATATAAGGATGGTACATATATATTGGAAAAGCTTAATCTAACAATTGCGGAAAAGAGTAAGGTATTAATTCTTGGGGAAAGCGGCAGTGGAAAATCAACAATCTTCCGCCTGATTGAAGGCTTACATGAACCGGTAAACGGCAATATAGAATTAGGAACCGCCCTGCCAGACGAAGCGGGAGCGCCTGTCAGGATTTCTGCAGCGGATCAGGAAACAATCCTGTTCCATAAAACGGTGAAAGAAAATATATGCATGGTAAATAAGGATATGACAGAGGAAAAATTTAAAAGGATTTGCGAGGTATCCTGTATTGATGATTCCATGCTGTATTCCGAAGGAAAAGATAAGATAGTTTCCAACCTGGATCAAAATTTATCGAAGGGACAGCTGCAAAGGATTAATTTGGCCCGTGCCCTTGCAAAGGATGCAGATATATATCTTTTTGATGAGCCGACAGAGGGTCTTTCTGTCCGGATGGAGGAGGAGATTATACATAATATTCTTGAATACCTGCACGATAAGACTGTAATAATGATTTTGCATAATCCTGATTATAAGGACTTATTTGATAGGGTTATCGAAATGGATTCATTGAAAATCCAGGATCAAGATTCCATCACGGATTATCAAATAGCATATTAGATAGCAAATTATATTACATGTTATGGAGGAAGGTAATGGTTCAGAGATTGATCAAAAGACGCACTCCTGTTCTTCTGTTGGGCCTAATCATACCAAATATTGCCGCACTAATGGCACAACAGATTAGTGCAAGAATTGGAGAAAATATTATTCAGCAGACAATTAAGCAAGCAGATATACCATCATTATTATTTACAGTCATGGTGGGAATATCGGTTTTTATTGTTGCCCAAGCATTCTGGGGAATAGGCAAAATGATTATGAACAAGACATCCACATCCATTGAGTGTGAGATGAAGGATGAAATATGTAATAAAATTTTAAGATCGGAATATAAAAGCATAGTCGATAAAGAGACTGGGGAATTATATCTAAATTTCAACCAGGATATTCATGCTGCCATATCAATGTTTACAGAGGATCTGTATGGCATGGTCCACTCTGTAATTATGGGAGTTGGCATCACAATACTTATAATGCTGCGAAATTTTATAGTGGCAGTAATCGTTTTGGCTATTGTTTTGTCAGTAATTATACTGAATGCTTTTTATCTGGATAAGTTCAGGAAGCTGGAAATAAAGGAACGTAGTATCAGGGAGGAAGGAATCGATCTGCTATCCCAAATCCTGAATGCCAAATCAATAATTCGTGTCCTGGGCTTACAAAAGGTCAGCCATGAAGAATACAAAAGCTATAATGAGCGTTATTATGAGACCAGGCAGGCCCAGAATAAGCTAGAATGCGGAAAGGCACTGAAATTGGATTGGTTCGTATATTCCTGCGGGACGATGATCCTTCCTGTTTCCTGCCTGATGGTATCGATGGGTAAAATAGAACTGACAGATGTAATCTACATCATACAGTTGACAGGCAACATTATTTGGTCCACCAGCAATCTTGGAACTACATGGATCCGCTTTAATCAGAAAAAGGTGGCCCTAAGCTCCTTAAATCAGCTTATGCAAACGCCGGAGGAAGCACAGTACGATGGCAAATTAATAGAAGCTGCAGGAGATACCGCTTTATCCTTTGAAGATGTTGCAATTCAATATAAGGACTATACAGCAATTAAAAATATTAACTTCTTGTGTAAAAAAGGGACTATCACAGCTATAACAGGCAGAAGCGGCATCGGCAAATCCTCAATAATAAATGCCATTCTGGGATTTGCAGACCATACGGGAACAATCAAGGTATGGAATCAGAAAGTATCGGAGGATAATTATAAAGCAGTACGCGCAGCTATTGCATATATGTCAGAGATATGTGAAATGGATGATTCATCTGTAGAGGATGCCATCAGATTTGGAAGACAGGATATATCAGAGGACAGGATAACCAGCTATATACAGCGATTCGGACTTAACAAGGTTGAGAATGCGGCTTCCGCCTCCGGTGGAGAAAAGCAGCGAATAGCCTTCATTCGAACCCTGATGAAGGACTGTGATATTTATATCTTCGACGAGCCGACTGCCGCATTGGACGAGCATAATGAGGCTCTGGTTCTTGAATATATCAGCAAGCTAAAGGAAGAAGGAAAGACCATTCTCATCGTTACCCACAGACAAAGAACAAAGGAAATGGCCGACCGGATTATTGAGCTTACATAAGATTTAATAAAAGAAAATCTCATTTAAGAAAACAGAGCATGCACGGTTGTCATTTTACATATCCGGGCAAAATTAAGGGAGCGGACTAACAGTTCCGCTCCCTTATTTAATAGCTCTGCTTTATTATATGTATTATGCCTTCTATAATAACTTTTTCCTTTTCTTTAATATCGTCCAGTATAAGCACAGCCCTCTTAATAATGTCAATGTCATAGGTTTTATAATATTTTATAAGCGCAAAAAACAACGCCTGAGCTTTTCGCTCCAGCTCCTCCGCTTCAATATGATATTGATTATCAATATCATAAACCTCTCCTATTTTTTCAATGCGGAGCTTCATCAGCTTTTTATGTTCCCATAATGTCCGAAAGACCCGTATATCAAGTCCTACCTTATTATCAAGAATAATATAATTATTTAAAAACGATTTAATCAGGTCGTATACCTGCAGCCCGTATGCGGTAAAATCACTTGAATTATTACCTTTATTGTCCTTACCGTTCAAATAGTTATAAAGGCTATCTCCAATCTGTTTAATATTAAGCCTTTTTCTGATAAAATTATTAACCTGTAAGCTGCAAAAGCCCAGACCCTGATCCTGTAGCCATGCACTATATAAACCGGCCTCAATTTCCTTCTGCTTCACACTAACTCTTTCTAATTTGTTATTTTTCGTAAATGCCATAACCAAAAAGTCATCATTTTCATATCCATATATGTATGTATCATGCATATAATGCCCTTTTTGATAGAATTCCGAATAAGGCAGATAAAATTCATCAATTTTATACAGCAGCACGTAATAGTCATGATCAATTCTTTCTTTTATGAAGCTTGCGATATTACCCCCTCTTATATATGAAACGCTATACAGCTCCATATTTACAAGACCACGCAGCCGAAAATCCTCCCAGGCAACATCCAAAAAGGTCATCCCAACAGATTTTAAGTCATCTGAATACCTGCATATTAAATTAATATAGCTGTTATATAATTCGTTCTTTAGGTTACTGTGGGCCAGAATTATAGACTGAACAAAGGATATGCTATTGTATGTAGCGATTGGTTGATTCTCTAATTTTAATACTTTTTTCATTGCATAAACCTCTTTTTTAACAACAAATTCTTCTTTAAATTATAAAACTTTTACAATGCATGTCTAAATTTACTATAACATAATATTCCAATTTTTTAAAGTATATTTTAGAAATATTTAGCAATTAATCTGCTATAGGGGTTTTTATTCTGCCTTAAGGCTTATTCATTATTTATCCTTATAAGTCGGCAGAATTCGTTGCCTTACGATTCCTGAAGCAAAAACTGATATTTTATATTGGCAAAAGCAATAATATCTCCAAGCTTTATCTCCTTCTTCTGGTAGGTCTGCAGCAAATCATCATTAATATATGTACCATTTGTGGAATTAAGATCAGTCAGATAAAAGCTGTCTCCCTCTTTTGTAATCTTGGCATGATAACGGCTGACTATATCACTTTCCAGATGAAAATCCACATTCTTTTTTAGCTTTCCTATAAAAAACGGATAATTTGTTATAGCTATATCCTTATAATTTATATTATCCAAAGCCTTTAACACAGGCATACTTTCCTTTTTTTCAGCCTCTGTATCCGCCAAAACTCCATTTGCCGAAGGCTCTTCTGCCGTAAGCAGCTCGGTTGGTTGAAAATCCTCATTAAGCATCTGTTTTGGCATAATATCCAATGAAGCCTCATCCGAAAGTCTGTCAGGGCAGCGCATTCCCCTTGGTATTTTATTAGCATGGAGATTATCTGATAATTGATTAACAGGCCATTCTTCAGATTTATTGACATCTCTTTCACCATTTCGCTTTGGTAGCTTGAGCTGGTCCGATATTTTCCTCAAAATGCTATTCTTAGCACCAGCTTTGGATAATACATCAGCCCTTAAAGAACTATTATAATAATCCATACGGGGATCAATATATTCCCTGGTTTTTACCATCCTGGTAATTTTTCTTTTTTTATCAAATAATTTGCTCATCAAATAGCTCTCAATACATCCCAGAATGATTATAAGAGCCGCCAGCTTGCTGTAATCCAGTCTGGTTCCCAGTGAGTTGTACACAAATTTGCCCATAAAGCCTGCGGCTAAAATACCAATCCCTGCAAGCAGACATATGCCGGCGATAAGATAAGTAGTCAGAGAATAACATACACGCTCCTCTTCCTGCTCAAGCTTCTCCAGAACCACAGGTATTTTATACTCCTTACCATGTCCGGAACCGACAGCATTGCTGCCTGCAGTATAATCCTCCTCTTGTACACTTTGGGCTGCTGTGCGCTTTATGACAGTTTTTCCTGCCGGGACAGATCCCCGGTTTATAGCCACAGCAGATGTATCCGCTGCCTTATCTGCTGACATGCCCTTGCCTTTAACTTGCGCAAATCCATCTGCCTTCTCTGACATTACCTCCTTCATGTGTGCCAAGGTATAGCCTTCCTCCTTGCTGACAGCATACAGGCGGTATACAAGATATACTGCTTCCTTGTCATTATAATCGACCTTGTTCATCAGATATTCCATCAGGCTGCCCATTTGCTCTCTGACATTCACGCCATAGCCCGGATACAGGCATAAATAAGCCTTTCCTGAAGTAATATCCTGATAAATAAAATCCGGAGACAGCAAAAAATCATCCTCCGGTAGCAGATACTCATATGCCATTTCAATTGCAAAAATGATACCGGAGCATAGCATCCTCAAATCATGTACCGACAATAAGCTCTTTTCCAGAATATTTTTGATGGATTGCCTGGCAGTAATGTCATAATAAAGCAGCTGCCTGTTGTCTATAAACCTTTCCTCCAGAGAAAGCAACCCGTCTATTTCCTGCCTTTTTAGCATTTTTATGCAGAAGGGAGCATACTCAGCAGCATTGTTCATTTCAATGACCATATAATTGCTTCTTAAGTCCCTTACGTAACCAACCTCCAGGGCTTGTCTCATATTTATCCGTCACCTCTTGTCTCTGGTAGCTTTATTTCTTTGTGAATCCGTCAAGCATATCCTTAAGCCTATTAATACCCTTAATTTTCGACCCTGTATCCAATATAAGCTCACAGATCCTGATTGTTTCAGCCGGCTTATGTACCGGATAGCTTTTGTCCAGTTCTATATTGGTTATTTTAGCGATTGCCCCGCCAAACACAGGCAGCTTCATCTCTGTTCCTGCCCTGATATTAATTTTTGCAGACAGCCTGCTAACCTTTACATCGCTTTTTTCTATACGGCATATAAACAGGCCTTTGTTCAGCTCCTCCGCCAAATACTTTTCAATTCTCTCCTCCTCAGCCTTTGTATCCCCCATCAGGACATAAAAAACACCCCGGTCATTGATATCCTCATAAGAGACTCGTCCGCTTGCAAGATCCGCTTCATGCTTGACTGCAATGCCGGCCTTATGCATTAGCAAATCCAGCGTACCGGCCAGTCTGCTATAATCATGAAGATAAAAGGCCAGATATATCATGGCAATTATACAAAATACAACGACAGGCATTACAAAGGCCGCCTCCACCGTAATACTTCCCTTTTCTTCCCTGCCTATTTTTCCTATTATATTCTTCATCATATCTCGACATCGCCCCTAGCCTAATCCGGTAAATATCAGAATCAAATATCCTGTCAGCATAAAAGGAATAAAGGGTATGCTCTTTTTTCTGTTGGCCTTCCGTAAGATTAGCAAAATGATTGAGAGTCCTGCCGCCAGCATTAGAGCCAGGCAAAATAGCTCCATATTGCCCCAAAAGCCCAATCCCAAACCGGTTATGCACAAGACGATTCCATCCCCCATACCGATTTTTCCTCCGCTGATATAGCTTAACAGCATTACTCCTGCTCCGACCGCGGCACCTGCCAGCCTGTCCACTAAAGAAATATCGTTGCAAAATAGTATGCATGCAGCTGCCAGCAGCCCACCTGCCACCGGCATCCACAGATAAACCCTCTTCTTATATAAATCCATAATACCGCAGGATAACAGGATTGCAGCTATCACTGCCTTTAAACAGATTTCTGCCATAATCTATTCCCCTCTTTTATCCACATCAATTGAATTACAGCCACCCTTTATCCACAAATTTATAAAGAGCTTTACACATATCCTTATATATATTCACCAGCTTTTTGCTATTTACTGCACCGCTTGCAGGCAGGCCGGCCGTCCAGCTCCGACAGCTTAACCTCCCTGACGGTTCTTTTGATTCTGGAGCATTCCCGTGTAGTATGGAATTTGCTGCCGTATGAGCTGATATAATAAGTAGCATTATTATCGGGCTCATCACCACAGCACAGCTCACAGGGATAGTATTTTCCGCCTGAATTATTTCTTAGGTCATCAGGTATACCCATAACCGCCCTAATTGATAATTTAATATGGCTGCAGTTTATATTGGTGTGGTAGACACTTCCGCTTTCTGTAATATAGACCGTATCCTCAGCCAAGTCCTCCTTATTTGGGCCATATAATGGCGAAAGCTTATAACCGGTCCATTTACGCAGTCTTACCCTTTGTACCATCTTCATTTCATCTATAACAAACAGCCTTATGGGAAACCTAACCCTATAGCTGACGACAATATCGATATCAGCTTCATTGCCAAAAATATCCGAACCAGAAAAGCTTAGTCCGTCAAAGCCTCCAACAATGCATGAACTGTTTATCTGGCTGTTGTCAAGAAATTCCCGGGCATAAAAGTTAAGCAAAGCCGCCCCCGCCATTTCATCCACCAGCCTGCCGGGTTTAAGCTCAAACTCATTATAAAATACGGAGAAATCAAAGCTTAGAGAATCCTCGGCAGTCGGAAATTCCTGATACACATAGGCTGCTTTGGAGATATCCATCCCCATACGCGTAATAGCATCCTGTATCTGCTCCTGGACTATAAACAGCTGAATAAAATAAAGGAATGCTAGTATAAAATATATAAATACAGGCATAATCAGCGCAGCTTCAACTGTAAGAGATGCTTTATGCTCTTTTTTTATTATCAGTGCTGTTCTCATGTTCATTGAATATATATTTGATGCTCTCATGATCTACCTCATAAGCTGTGACAGGATGGGATGTCCGTTCTTCTTTTTTTTGATGTCAGGGGTAATTTAATGGCAAATGATTTCCTGGAGAGAGATTTTTCTTTTTTATATAAGCATAGAATTACATAAAATGATTAAAGAAGAGCGGACATCCCATCCTGCCAAAGGCAGTATGATTCAGAATGATAGGTGATAATTAAAGATCAGCTAGTAGCAGTCAGCAGTCAGATATTCGAATCGATAGCTGTTCTGACCGAATTCATAAAAGTCCTGAAAAAAGCCAAAGCCGGTAAAGCGCTCTTTTATTTCAAAGCTGGCTGACAGCTCAAAGCCATACAGGCAATCAGCCATTCTAAATTCCTCATCACCGTAACGAAGCCTGACATTTTCCTGGATTAAATCCATTGATCGGTAGGCAAGCGTTTTTGTATCCGTCATTAGAAGAAATATTTTAAGATACTCGTCATAGCCTAAGGACAATTCCTTAGTCTCAGGCAATACCGCCGCCCTAATTTTAAGCTGTTCCCTTGCTAGCAAGAATATATCGGTAAAGCTTGTATCAACCTTCTTTTTATATATGGCCACCTTCTTTCCCATCATTATAGCAGTGGTATCAAGCAAGGCCTCGGCAAATGACCAGATAAGCAGAATAAGGATCTGCGTTATTTTAACCAGTATCGGAAGTCCGGTAAAGCCAACGATAGCAGCAGCTATAAGCTTAGCCTCATTGCGGATGCTTTTGTCGCTTATGACTGATATAAAGTCAAAAATCATTCTTATCAAAATTATTCTTGAAATTATTGCATTCAGATTGTCGGCATCCGACCCCTTGCCAATGATGAGATATTCCTGCTCATAATTTATGACAGTAGGCTTTTTATTCTTCGGTATCATGTCCTTCGGTTTGTATGAATAAAAATGCTCCCCAATATATTCCCTGAATAAAAGCATTTCGGCTAATTTATCTATACCGGCGCCCAGAATATGCATTATTCCGCTTTCATTGCCAAACTCAGCAAATACCTTTCCTGATGATGAATTTCGCTCATCCTTTTCAGATTCGGCAAAATATGCTTCAACAGCATCAGCATAATTGCTCCTCCCCTCCGTTAAAGCATGCAAAAATGAAGGTAATTCATCTGTGTTGACAAAAAGGGCATCAGAAATATCTTCAGGGTTTATTACAAGGCTGCTTAAGCCGGCTGCTATTGCATCATTAACCTTTCTTAGTGCTTCATTCTTATTTTCCTTTATATAAACCAGGCTGCTGTAATCCAAGGTAAGACCCTGTATCCTATAATTTGACAAACTCTTCTCAGCAGCCGCAAGACTTTCTGCAGCAGCCGAGTAAGCTCCATTCTTTAGAGCCCGTCTGCCGCCTGCAAGTACAGATCGGACATCTGTCAGCAGCTTTTTGTTTTCCTCCAGTATCCTCTGCATTCCATAAAAATCATAGCTGCTGCTGTCGCTATCTATATATTTCTTAAGATCCTTCAGCTCCTCCTCAAGGCCTTCATATATTTCCTCCGACAGACTACCCTTACGGCTCCTTAGCAGCTCTTCATATCCATTTATAAGAGGGACAGAGAGCTTTCTTTTTTCCAATATTATTTTAATTGAGGACATTGCTTCATCATAAAGAGGAAGCAGCTCACCAATCAATAGATCTAACAAATCACACAAGCTGTTAATAAAGGCAAGCTCTCCTTTAATTTGCTCCTCCTTATCTTTTATCTGCCCATTCAGGCTTTTTATCTCATCCCGATAGGCTTTAATTGCATTTTGAAGATTCTTGATAGCCTCTTTATCTGCCTCAGTCTTGTCCTGCTTGCTGTCCAGAATGTCTAGCTGAGCCCGGCACCCAGCCAGTTGATTTTCCAGGGCCATAATCTGCGAACGCATCCCTTCAATATTTATCTGATGCTTTTCTATCTCTGCAAAGCCACTCTTTATCTTTGAAAAATATTCAACCTCAGGATTTATGTACTTGTCCTTTTGCACCTGAAACAGAGCAGCATTGTTGATGCCCACATTATCCATTGTAATCTCGGCATAGCAAATCCTTTTTATGAAGGTCTGACTGGTTTTTAGGGCTCCATCCCTGTCCAGTACAATTCCCTTTTTGTTGGTCATCAGACCATCATAAAGCCTCATCAGATTTAGGATTTCCTCATCTATCTTTACAAGCTCTTCCTCAACCTTCTGCTTTTCCTCCATGATATAGCTGACCTCTGCCGGATGTTCCAGCAAAGTAATCTTATCCAGCAGCAGTTCCAGTCCGTTTGCAATATCTGCATATTTCATATATTCAACAGCCTGATTAATATACAGCTCACCCTCATAGTCAAGCAGACCGGTCTGGCTTAGCACCGATATATCCAGTCCGCCAAAGCCGAAGAGATCCATGCCCTTTACGTAAGCTTTTCCGTCTAAATCCTTGTCAGGCTTAAGAGTATACTCCATATATCCCTTAACCCTTCCGGCAAGCAATTCGGCACGGTCTTTGTAATCTCTGCTTCCGGTGTTTAAACCAAAAACATGATATTCATCCCAAAGCGGTGCATAATAAGCGGCCAGGGCACTGTCCAGCGCCGTGGAAAATGCTCTGCGAAAATGCACCCTTGCTGCATTAATCCGGGCACCTTCTATAACAGTGCATACCAAACCCAGGATTAGCAATAAAATCAGACTTAAAAACACAGTGATAGAGCCGCTCACTTTGCTTACTAAATTTTTTGTAAACAGCTTGTATGCACCTCCTGCCTCAAATCATGCCGGCTTAAGGTGAGCTGACAGTAATATCCCTGGTAATCTCTCCGGCATCTGAGCTGATAGACGAAAATGCCGACTGGATTATTGCCTCAATCTGATTTCTGAATATCAGAACCAATCCGATGATAACTACAAGAATAAGAATAATTTCAATAATACCTATCCCATATACCTGCCTGTTCATCAGTCTTCTAAATCTGTTCATACTATCCTCCATTAAACCGATACAGCAAAGACTGCATCATGTATTTTTAAATTAATCGCTTAACTGACAAATAGATTATTTAATTCTGCCTAACCTTAAATAAAAGATCAGCTTATATCTTAAATGACATAAAGGCCGGTATCATAATCATCAGCAGGACTATTAAGAGCATGGCCATCATAGGACCCAGAAGCCTGGTTCCTGCGGTCTCTCCCAGTCTCTTCGCCAGCTCCTTCCTCTCTGCAAATGCCTCCTGTGCCTCATATATCAACTGCTGTGTCAGGTTTCTGTTGCCCTTTTTCAGATTCTGGTTAAGCAATGAGGCAAACTTTATATATTGAATAAGTCCTGTCCTTTTTCCAAACTGCTCATATGCTACACTTTCCGGTACACCAAGCCTCAGCTCGCGGGCGGTTATAGCAAATTCATCATAGGCATAGCGCCTTTTATTTCCCGGCCTCTTTAGTTGCCTCTCATAATCATCTGTTATTTTAAGCCAGGCTTGCTTAATTGTCATACCTGCATTAACAAGCAGAGTAAATTTGTTTATTATTTCAGGATAATCTATAAGCATCTGATCCTTTCTTTGCTTAAGCCTTTTTGCCAGCTCTCTATCTCCGCCAATCCATGCCACTGCAGTAAGTAAAATTCCCAAAGCCAAAAGGCTACTGCTGTTCTCCTTTTGCTCCTCATTCCATATAAGCCTGTAGCCGGCCAATTCCTCAGGCAGCTTCATACTGTCCTCCGTGCGGCTTTCTTCACCGGCTGCCCGGACCGACTCCTTAAGCATCCTTTGCAAAAGCTCCTCCCTTTCATATTTTTTTGGCATGATCCTTAAGGAGATTAGATATTCCCTGCTATAAACGTCTTCATTATGCTCATATGTAAGGACTGCCGTTATATTGGTCCATACACCCTCAGAGTCTATGGAATCATTCTTCAGAGAACCATCCGGACCAATCAAGCGGTAATCATCCGGAATCCATTTAACCTTAATAGCTGTACCGGGAATATTTTTTATAAAGTTTAGCCTTCCATATATCTGATCGAAGGAAGCATTATCAGCCAAAAGCTTACTCTTCACATATAAAAAGGCTTTTTCAAATGCCTCTTCCAGCTCATTCGAATTATAGGCCTGCTCAAAAACAGGTATAATCAAATCATAAGGACCATACTCCTCATTTTCAGCAGTTTCTGAGCTATCCTTATTATCTACCATTTTTACCTGCAGCTTTACATTAGCTGTTCCTTCACCATGCCCCGGCCGTTTCAAATACAGGCCATTTATCAGATAAGAATATCCGTTGCTTGTTAAAGCAGACAGCATAGACAGCAAATTAAAAGCTATAAGGATAAGCAGGACCGTCGCAACCCGTTTGCATAAATGCAGCCTGTATGCAAGCTCAGGCTTGAGGCTATATTCAAATGCTCCAAGATATTTACCTATATCCTTTTTACCAATCAGACTTTTATATAAGCCTGTCTTGCTTAATATCCAATCCGACATCGGATATAAAGCATATAAGCTGTGCTCCTTTTTGCTCAGCTTCTGCAGCCAGTCCAAGGACCTGCGCCGGCTCAGAAAAAATGCCGCCATAAAAATCAGCAGAAAAAACAGATTAATAAATATCATTAACTATCGTCACCCGGATCAGAAGCAAAGATTTACTGGTGACTCCTTCCTTTCCTGAATTATTTATGACAGGCTACAAAATATAGCTGTAGCTTCATATTTGGACTTTTTGAAATAAAACAGCAAATCTGTCTTTTATTTAATGAAGCTATATAATTGATGCTCTTTAATAGGGGATTGTTCACATGATAAAAAGTAAGAAAATATAATTTGGGGACAGCTTAAGCTGATAAAGTCATCATCATCCTATACTTCTATATCAATGATTTTGTCTATTATCAGAATTGCCGCCAGATATACAATCAGAAAAACCGTCATTGCAATAATTCCAAAAGGATTATGATAAAGAGGGTCTAAAAAGCCCGGAGAAGATACTGAAAGATATGCCAGTATCAGCAAGGGAGTTGCCTTCATAATACCGGCCTCCAGCTTTTTTGCAGTAATAAGGGTTTTTAGATCTCTTTTAACCTCTATTTTATCGCTGATAATCTTGCTTGTAATAGCTATAACATGAATTAGGTCACCACCTGTTCTCTTGGCTGTACTAAAGACATTAGAAAAGCTTATTATATCTTCAATTTGCGTCCTCTCCCCGAACTCTGTCAGGGCTTCCTCGACAGGTGTATTCAGACTTATTTGGTTTACTATGTACTGGAATTCCTTAAGAATTAGTGAATTTTCATGGCCTGTTTTTATCAGGTCCACACAGGCCTCACTAAATGCATTTTCAGCTGAATATCCTGCTTCAAGGGCTGCACTCAGGGCGGCTATACCCTCCTTAAACTCAATATTCAGCCTCCATTTATGCTCCTTAATCAGATGATTAGCTCTTCTTTTACTGTAGAAATATACTAACGGACTAAGCAGCAATACCGCTATGAAGCTTCTGTAAAAAAGAGCTCCCAGCACAACAGTCGCTGCCCCGCCCAACAGTATGCTTTTAATATTTTCCTGCAGCGATAATTTATAATATTTGCCTGTGCTTGCTTTCATAAACTAAGTCCTGCTCTCTTCAGCTTTTGTGTTGATCTCAGCTCGTTAACCTTAATAAGCCTTCCCTTAACCCGCCGGTCCTCCTCTCCAAATTCCTCAAAAATATATATGGGATTAAGCTGAATTTCCCCATCCTTGCAATCCAGTACCTCTGTAACCTCTAAAACTCTTCTGGACCGATCCCTTAAGCGGCCCAGATGCACTATTATATCAATTGCAGAAGCAATCTGCTTGCGTACCGCCAATAGTGGAAGCTCTGCTCCTAAGAGTACCAGAGCTTCCAAACGGCTTAACATATCTGCCGGAGAGTTGGCATGACCTGTAGAAAGCGACCCATCATGCCCGGTGTTCATAGCCTGCAGCATGTCTATAGCGGCCGCATCCCTTACCTCACCAACTACAATCCGGTCAGGCCGCATACGCAGAGAGGTTTTAATCAAATCACGGATTGTGATTTCATTATTTCCCTCCGAATTGGCGTTGCGGACCTCCAGACGGACAAGATTAGATATATTACGAATCTGCAGCTCTGCCGAGTCCTCGATCGTAATAATTCTTTCGTCGGAGGGGATGTAGTTAGAAATGATGTTTAGAAATGTAGTTTTACCGCTTCCGGTTCCACCGCTGATAAAAATATTATAGCCTGCAATCACCAAAAGCCTGATAAACTCTGCCGCTTCCTGTGTGATGGACTCCATTTCTATCAGCTTTTCCATAGTAAGTGGCATATCCGGAAACTTTCTTATAGTGATTATTGGGCCCTCCAGAGCAACCGGTGGCAATACTATATTTACCCTTGAGCCATCAGGCAGTCTGGAATCCACAATAGGGCTTGCTTCATTAATTATTCTGTTGGAGTGTGATACCATCTGTTGAATCACATCCTCCAGCTTTTGCCTGGATTCAAAGCATTTTTTATACGGATGAATGCTGCCGTTTTTTTCAATAAATATTTTATTAGGCCCATTCACCATAATTTCTGTGATGGAGCTGTCATCAACCAGCTCCTGAAGTATATCAAGCTTTCTTATAGAATTAAAAACATCCAGTCTGAGCCTTTGTTTGTCACGAATACTGATATATTCGTTTTTCCCGTGGGTATTTATAACGCGGTCAATAATCTCATACAGCTGTTCATCGGATATCTCTTTTCCCAGATCTATATTTTCCAGTGTTTTTTGCTTAATAATTGCCTTTAAGTGATCCATTCTGTTTCTTTTTCACCATCCATATCTGCTCAATAAAATATGTCAAGGCATTGCCGGGCAAAATTCCAGCAATCCGAATCGCCAAGCTCAACAGCCGTAAGCGGCAATCTGTTTATCCTTGTTTCTTCCGGCAGCTGAAGCTTAATGAGTTTATCCCGGGCCAGGTTAATATTTGCCCTCTCCAGCTGATTCACCCATTCTCCATAAAGCAATTCCTCATGAATTCCTTCTCTGCAGCAATAAATAACCCTATCGCTTGCTTTTATAAGCTCCTGTGTCGCTTCGGAATTGCTGCAGCTATAGAAAATTACCTGCTCATAATCCGACTCTGTCCTTAATGCTGCAATCCAGTGCTGCATATCCTCTTTATTAAGTGCCAGAATATCGGCCCCGTTGGCTATACCTGCAAGATATGACAGACCTCCCTGATGGCATGCCAAGGTCTTTATACGAGAGATAATATCTGCTTTCTCCTTTATATAATATATCAACTCCGTCAAAGGCTGATTGGAGTAATCGCTTGTGGATATAACTCTTACAGGCAAAAGCTCCAGCGATACCAAAAGAACTCTCGACCGCTCCGACACAAGTAAGCCGGACGACCAGGCAAATATAAGAGAAGCAAGATCCTGTATTGGGCTTATAATTGATATCAGCTTGAGCTTGTCCGGCTTAGCAGAAGCTAGCTCACTTTCATGCCTCATATAGTCGGCTTTAATGTCAGATATTATGGCCTGAACCATCTGATATTTATTAATCAGCGTCCAGCCTGCTTCATGGTTTATCGTTGTTGTATCCGCAAGCTTGTATATCTGCTTAACTTTACCGCAGTTAAGATCGCCTGTTAAGTCCGATATACTTTCACCCAACAGCAAGATATCAACCGGATTTTGATTTAAATAATCCAGCAGGCTGTCCTTGCGGGTAAAAATAGCCAGGCTCATGCCAAGATCCTGCTTTTTCTTAAAATACTCCATGAATCTTCTGGCATAATGCTCATCAGAGTCATAGAAGGCTAAGATTCTTTCCAATAATAGAATCCTCCTGGTTTTAGTATAAAAGTGATTGGGGAATATTTTATACTGAATATATGAACTTATATAGAAAGAAGAGTTATAAATGATTATATAAACTAGTTAAATAGTATGTCAACATATTACAATGCTTAGCTTTTTTTGTCAATACATAGAATTAAGAAAAAATGTAAATTTGTAATTATTATACAATGAGCCATATCTTTTTGCATGTTTTTTCACAAATGAATATCCTTTTATCAGCAGGATAGCAAAATAGCTGTCATCATTTTGTATGACGTCAGCTGACTGAATAATAAAAGGCCAGACCATATAGAAGTATAAAACCCGGAAGGCCAAGTAATCCATTGATAAGAACACTGGCCCCGTTTATACCAACATTTATGCTTATTCCCTTTGTCCTCAGGACAAAATCAAGCAAATAAATCCCCGCCGTACCTATAACAGCTCGCATAATAAATGCTAGCAGCATATCAGGTCTGCGTTTTATAGCCGCTGCCAATAAAAATATGATGCATGCAATTATTATAACGATAAGAATAGTATTTTCCATTAATGCACCAGCCCTTCCTGCAGCAAGCCGGTTTAATGCCAGGCTGCGATATGCAGTAGTTTGCTAATACATTTATATACTTATTTGTCCATTTTATGCTAAATAATAGAATAACAGGCAATTTTTTTGACTATACTATATACAAATCCTGTATGTAAGGCTGGTGATACAATGGGCTTATTCAGAAAAAAAAGACCACCTAAGGAAAACCATCTGATAAAGGAAATTAACCAGACAAAGATAGCGTTGGAAACTGCCTATTCTAATTTTGAAAATGTTGTTGACCCTGATCTGATTGACAGCTGCATCTATCAGCTTAACGCTATCCAAAACAGATATCAGTTCCTGCTTAAGCAAGCCAAGGCACTAGAACAGTAAAATTGCAAATGAACATATAAAATGTCCCCTGCCTATAATCATGCATTATAGAGCAAGGGACATTTTCTCATCCTTTGTATAGTAATCTGGCTCTTTGGTACTTCTAAATCATTAGTGCCTTATATCTTTGGTAGCTCAAAATCCTTTTTGATTTTTATTCTTTTGTAGCTTTCATTTTATTATACTGTTCCTATGTAGTTTTGCTTTTGCTTTATCTTTTGTGTCTCTGCTTTCAAACTTATGTAACCTTGCTCCTTTATCCTTGGTAATGGCTTTTATGCAATAAACCCACGGCTCCCGTTACTGGGATCGATGTCAATCTCATTCAGTTTACCCCTGCCGTAGGTTAAGCCCGCATAGAGCTGATGCGTATTCCGCATAACCGGACCGCTTTTGTCGGTCTTGCTGACCCCTTCAAAGCCTACCAAAAGCTTTTTTAGCACGCTTTCAGCACTGTCAAGGGTATCAGGCTTTCTTCTGATAATAGCAGTAATTATCCTTTTGTTTACATACAGATACAAACTAAGCAAATCATAAGATATAGCGTAATTATAATCCAAAGCTACAATAAGTTCATTGATATATTTATGGGATTTTTTCAGCACTCTATCAAATGTGGCAAGATCTCCGGCTTCATATGCCTTTTTTGCCTCGGCAATCTCAGCAAGCGCCATTTCGTAAAGTATCACAATCAGCTCGCTTCTGGATGCCTGTGCGATTCTGGCTGTAAACGCCTGAATCATCTCTTTATTCATTACAAAACACCATGCCTTTCTCCAAAGCTTGCATGCCTACCCTGAAGCATTAACAGAAGAATGATAATTGATTATGAAGATTTACTAGCTTTAAAAAATATTACTGCTGCAGTAAAGAAAGGATGGTCTGTGGCCTTTGATTAGCCTGGGCCAGCATAGCCGTACCGGCCTGAGCAAGCACGTTCTTCTGGGTATATGATGCCATCTCCTCAGCCATATCAACATCAGAGATACGTGACAGTGACTCTGTCATATTCTCATGGGTTACACTCAGATTGGATATGGAGTGCTCCAGACGGTTCTGATATGCACCCAGCTTGGATCGGATTGCGGATACGGCATTAATAGCGTTATCCAACAGGGTAATAGCTACCTGAGCCCCGTCAGCAGTTCCGATATTAACCTTGTCTATACCCAGTGTCTCCGGTGTAACACGCGGTATGCGTATTGACATAAGCTGCCCTTCATTAGCACCAATCTGTAAATCCATAGGGCCGGCATCAAGAACAGATACTGTTACAGGCTTTGGTGTACCGTCGCTCGGATCGGCTACTGTGGTATCACCTATGTTATAGTCATCAAACCTCGTTCCTACAGTACCCGGCTCTATCTCAAATACCATTTTGAAATCATTACTGTCAGTTACTGTAACCTTATTTCCGCTCACAGATACGGTAGCTGTATTATTGAAGGCTGAATCGGCCATATTATAGGTCAATGTAGCCTTTGCATCATGACCTGTTGCTACAGCTCCATCTATTGTAATGCCAAGCAAAGCACATAAATCCTGATTGTCGCAGTATATGCTTATCTTCTGGTTGGAGCCGTAATCCCTGCTGACAAACACAAGGGGATCACCAGGTTCATAGGACTTGCTTGAATAACCTGCCCTTTCAATATTAACATCAGTTCTCGGTTCTGTAGGATCTATATGGTTTGCGGGATCAGGGTCTGTATAGTCTCCATATATTGCAGTCTTATCGCCTGCAAATACATTAACGCTTACATTATCACAGGCATTTCTGATCTTTTCAAAAATTGTGTCAAGGCTGTCGGTTTCAACAATTTTTACAGTTTCACCATTGATATTGATAGTTCCCTTCTGGTTCAAAGGCTCGTTAACAGTTTCAGGCAAGGTTAACGGAGCTGAAGGGCTCGGCGCTCTGCCCACAATAACAGCCTGTCTTGCATCCTGCTCGATTGTAAGCTTGTAATTACCTATCGCTACACTGTCTGACAGGGATACTAGTCTTACCTTATTGTCGCTGGAGTAGGATCTTCTGTCAATGTTGCCGTCCAACAGGGTCATGGTATTAAATTCTGTTGTCTCGGAAATTCTTCTGATTTCCTCATTAAGCTGATCGATCTCAGCCTGAATAGCCTTTCTGTCCTCGCTTGTATAGGTTCCGTTAGCTGACTGTACAGCCAGCTCTCTCATTCTTTGCAGCATGGCCTCAACTTCAATCAGTGCGCCCTCTGCGGTCTGGATTACAGATATGCCGTCGGAGGCATTTCTGTTGGCCTGCTCAAGACCTGCAATCTGGGTTCTCATCTTCTCTGATATTGCCAGACCTGCAGCGTCATCTGCAGCTTTGTTGATTCTTAAGCCTGAAGACAGTCTTTCCAGACTGCTGTCCAACAATTTATTGGTTTTGGCTAACTGGTTATTGGTTTTTAAAGCTGGAATATTATGGTTTATTCTCATTATTATCCACCTTTTCCCTTCCTGTTATTGGCTGTCATCTCCTCCATGTGATGACCTGCCTGATAATATATCTCTTATTATCAGCAACCTCCATGTAGCCGATTATATACAGCTTATTTATTACCCTCCGCCTGACTGATTACATTCAGCAGAGCCTTTGCCAGACTGTACAATATCCTCTCGGTATCTGGATTCTTAGGTACGTTTTGATCCGGCGCCTGTCTGGGGTTAATGGCGGCCGCATCCTTTTTAATCAACACATAATCGAGTTTGCCTATGCTTACATTATTTTCAAGGGCAGCCTCATTAAGTCCGGCGATACTACTCCTGAGCCTGTCAAGACCTTCACGGTTATCACAGCTTATGTATCCTGACAGCTCATCTGCCTTAAGTACCAGTTCAGCTTTTATGTTGCCCAGGCTTTCAGAGCTTGTTGTCAGCATAAGCTCACCAAAGGACTGGGCCCTGCGAACAATTGTAAGGTTTACATCTGTTATGCCTCGTTTGGTTAATACAGGTACCCGGTAAAATTCCCTGGCAGCCAGCATTCGTAAAAATCCGAGCTGCTGCCTGAGGCTGACGTAGCTGTCAATTACAGTGCTGTCTGCCTGCTCCTGCAAGCACATATCCTCCAGACTGTCCCTTACGACCTCCTCCAAGCCGGCATAGGCTTCTTCCATGGTTTGACTGTCAATTAATTTATCGGTAAAATTATAAATTTCCTTAACATTATTATTAATTTTTCCGACATTTTTCTCTTGTGCCAGTTTAATCATCCTTCTAAAGGGAGAATCCATATTGCCAAGCAGCTGCTGTGCATAAATCAAATTCATAGGAGTGCCTGGTATTTTAAAATCATTTATGAAGCGTATTGCCTGTTCTGCGTTTTTGCAGATCTGGCGTAGGTTCTTTACCATCTCCTGATATGCCTCATCCGCCTCGGTTTTTCCACTTTGCTGTTTGCTTTGCACCTCCAGCAGCTTTTCAAGCGGAAGATCCTTGATAAGATTCCACATTTCATTTGAGCTGTAGCCTGAATCGGCATGCAGTGTATTATATGCATCTGCCGTAGCTGGCTGGCCATCTGCCTGCTGCCTGCTTTCCTCCTGCAGGGCTTTTAGCATGTCAGGGGAAATCCCCTCCTTAAGCTGTGCCACTAAACGGTTATAATAATCAATCTGCTCATCATCTGAAGCGGACAAGCCCTCTTTAGCCCGGCCTTCTTCCTGAAACAGCGACAGTTGCTCTGCTATGGCCTGTCTGTCTCTTCTTATCTCATCCAGCATACCAAACTCATCATTTATAACAGCTTCAAGCTTTCCCTTTTTTCCGGTCATTACAGCACTCAAAAGATTATCCAGGGTCAGCTTCCTTCCTGTCTTTAAAACAGCACCTATAGCTGCTCCGTCGGTTTTTTCGATGTTGTAAAGTAGCCGGTATATGCCTATAAATGCCTTCCTTTCAGCCTCAGTTATGTCTCCGGCCCTTTCCAGCCTTCGCAGGAAGCTGCTGTATTTTTCCTCAGATGTTATACCCTCCCGGCGCCTTAGGTCATCAATTTTCTTATTAAGCTCGTAAATCGGCATATCCAGAGGATTAATTCCTTCCTTGATTAAGCGGACGGCTACAGCCGGATGCAGATTTTTCATCACCTCGTTGACCTGCAAATCATAGGCCTTAATCTGCCGGATATTTTCCTCATTGATTTCCATCCGGTTGTATGCCAGAATCCTTACAGCTCTCTGATTGGCCTCGGTGCTTTCCATCCCTAGCTCCTCCAATATGGAGGAAATATTGCCAAAGGCCTTAAGTATGGAATCGCCATATTCACGGTTTGGTACTGTCATTAATGCCTCATATGCCGCACCTGCCTGAAGGGATGCCGGTAAAAGCCTTCTTCCTTCCTCCAGCAGCTCAGGTATGGTTTGGGTAAATCGCTTCTGCAGGGTACTGCCAAGCACATAGCAGGGTGCAGCCTTAAGCTGCTCGATACTGCCGGCTGTTTCCCTCAAAAGATTAATAGCTTCCTCAGAAGCCTGAACATCCGCTTCCCTAAAAAACCTTTCATAATAGCTGTTTTCCATCTCCCGCAAGGCATCCACCACTCGGGAAAGCTCCATGGTGTCCACCTTTATTCCCATTTTTTCAAGGGCCACCGCCTTCTCCAGCGTCATCTTGAGCCGGATTTCCTCCAACTGTCTCCGTGCCTGTATCTCCTTAAAACGAATTTCATCTATATGCTCCTTTTCTGTATACCCGGCCCTGACAGCATCAGCCGCCGTATTTTCCTCAAGGGTTTTGCGCCCGGCTTCATGCTCGGCATAAGACACCTCTTTTGCTTTTGCCCTGGCAGAAGCATGCGGTACCGTATGCAGCCTTTCCTGAATTTTTACAAGATTTCTTATGGTAAGCTCCGTGCCGGTATGTACCGCTTCCGTTACCGCCTCATCCTGTATATAGGCAATATCCTGAATTAGCCTTGCAGCTGAAGTCTCCGTACCGGTTGAAAGCACAGCATCCTTGGGATCTGCTCCCTGCCTCATGCCTTCAAGCAGCTGAGCCAAAATCCGATCATAGCTTGAATTGATTTTAATGTCCTCCAGCTCTTTTCTGTATGAAAAGCTTTCCTTGGTCAGGGGGAGCTGGTTGTCTACCAGCCATCTTGCAGTATTTAAGTTTTCTTCCGTAATTTCGTAGCCGGCCTCGGTTATGATTTGTGACGCCTGAGCGGCCAGCTCCTCCCATTGCCTGTCCGTAAGCGGACTGCTCTTGCTGCTGCCACTGTAGCGGGCCTTGTATATGTTTTCAAGAGTAGGCCTGGAATTTGTCATTATCAGATGTTTCATAGCCTTATCATCAAGGGACGGCACCGCCTCGCTCAAGGCAAGAGCCTTTTGAAGCCTTGATATATTATCGGCGGTGGCGGGTATGTTCTCGGCCTTAAGCAAGGCCTCCAGTTCATCCTTGCTGCGCAGGCCATCCCTTCCCTTTACGGTTTGGCCTGCCCCTTTTTTCGCTTCATTCGTCTTAATCCTGTCCAGTGCCTCATATAAACCGCTGACACTAAAATCAAAGACAGGAAAGCCCTCACTTTCCAGCCTGTTATAATCCTCCTCTGTCATTCTGCTGCCTATATCAGCCAGCTTAGCGGCAATTTCTTTACACTCCGCCTCTGCCATATACCTCTTTGCCGCCTGATCCTTTTTTTCCATCACCAGCTCCCAGTTGGGAATGCTTTCAATAGAGGCCTTAAAGCTTTGCCGTCCTGTTTGGCTCCTTTCATACAGGGCAAGCTCAATAGTCTTGTCTGAAACCTTCACCACCTCGAAGGTTTTTACTTCCCCGGCCTTGACATTATCAAAGATATGTTTCGGAGCTGTGACATTCCTTCCATAGATATCTATCGTCACCATATCGGCAACGGACACAATAGTACCCGTAAGCAGCTGTCCCTTCTTCAGGTTAGACAGGCCTCTGCCACTGCCGTCCTTATCAATTGATAAGCCGTAACTGCCTTTTATATCATTTCTTGCAATATCATATTTGTCTGTTATAAATGCTGAATCCATAGTTTTTTCGCCTCATAATGATTTATTTAATTAACAGCAGCTATATTTATTTAAATCATTTCTGATTGTTACCGCATTTTTATACTAAATATTTCGGTATAACTGACAAATTACTTAAGCATTTATCTGCTTATCCTCCATATTTACTATACAGCTTCCTTTTCTACAGCAAGCCTGTCCTTTCAGCAGAAATGAATTTAGAGCTTCTTACATTTGTCTATCAGGAATAAACATAAAGTATATAAGTGTTTTGGCCGGTTTATTTGCCGGGTTGTCAGGAGGTTTTATGTTAAGAAATAAAGCGAAATTTATCTTATGGATACTGACTGTGCTGCTAATATTGCTGTTTCAGGGCTGCGGCCTTTCCAATAAGGCGACACAAAAGGATTTTGACAGCTTTTTAAACAAGCTTTTTGTTATCAGGGTTCAGACAGATTCCTTATCCCTTAACTATTCACTTGCTGATCCGAAAAGCTATGGTATTGATGAGGCTGAGACCACTCTTGGAGAATATGGCGTATCAAGTATGAACAAGGAATTGTTCCTTTTGGAAAACAGCTACAGGCGCCTGCTTTCATATGATTTTAACAAGCTTTCTTACGATCAGCAGCTTACCTATCGCATATTAAAGGCTTATATCGAGGACAATATGAGGCTGGGGGCCAATCTCTATTACAAGGAATGCCTGGGACCAACCACCGGCATCCAGGCCCAGCTTCCAATTCTTTTGGCTGAATTCAAATTTTACAGTAAAGCCGATATTGATGAATATCTGGCCCTGCTGCCATGCGTTTATGATTACTTTGCCGATATAGCAGAATTTGAAAGGGAAAAGTCCAAGATGGGCCTTTTTATGAATGACAAGGTTGCAAGAAAAATTATAAATCAATGCAGCGCCTTTATAGAAAACCCGGAGGAGAATTTTCTGATCAAGCATTTTAATGAAAAGATCATGGCTTTTGACGGTTTAAGCAATTCGGAAAAATTATATTACCGGGCAGCAAATAAAGCGGCTATAATGAATTATGTAATTCCCGCCTACAAAATGCTTGCCGGCGAGCTGACCGCTCTGCTGGGTACGGGTACAAATTCTGCCGGCCTGTGTTATTTTCCTGACGGCAAACAATATTATGAAAACCTTGTCCGGGTTAAAACAGGCTCCGGCAGAGATATGCAGGGAATTATACAGCTGCTTGACAATGCAATAAATAGCGGAATAATCAACATCACCACCCTGACCATGAAGGATCCTTATCTTATCAACAAATATCTGTCCTTTAAAGCCTTTCCCATAACCGATCCGGAGGAAATCATAAATGATCTAAAGGCGGATATGAAAAAAGACTTTCCCGACTTTGTCCCTGTAAACTGCAATATAAAATACGTACCCAAATCCCTGTCGGATTATCTTAGCCCTGCCATGTACCTGGTGCCTCCCATAGACAACTTTACCGAAAACAGTATTTATATAAACGGCAATGACAGCAAGACCCTGGCAACAATATATACTACCGTTGCCCATGAGGGCTATCCCGGCCATTTATACCAATGCACCTATTTCCGCAGCAAAAAGCCGGCCCCCATAAGAAGCATCATGGATTTTCCCGGCTATGATGAGGGCTGGGCTACCTATGTGGAAATGTACTCATATCATATTTCAGGTATCGACAAAGGTCTGGCCCAGTTCCTTGAGGCCAATAATGTTGTGATTTTGTGCCTGTATGCCCGGGCTGATATAGGTATCCATTATGAAGGCTGGTCCCGTGAAAGGACAATCAATTATGTATCCAACTATATTGAAAATGACGAAATAGCCGGTGTCATATACGATACCTTGCTGGAGGAGCCTGGCGTTTACCTGCCTTATGCTGTTGGCTATCTTGAGATAATGGAGCTGAGAAAAAAGGCTCAGCTCGCGCTTGGTGACAATTTTGTCGCAAAGGATTTCCATACCTTCCTGCTGGATATCGGCCCTGCCCAATTCGATATAATAGAGGACTACATGAATGAATGGATAAAGGAAAAAACCTGCGAAAAGCAGGATAAATTATGCTTCCAACCTCAGGTTGGAAAAGTATAAACCTAATCAAACAAATACGCCATTGAAATTCTGTATGAAACAATTTAGCATGTAATTAGCAGCTGCTACTGGCAAAAGTACTATATAATCATAATCATTCAGCCATAATCGTTTATAGAAGTATTCCAATAGAAGTAATAGTAAAAAAGCTTTCAAATATCAATAAACTGCCTTTGGTGAAAGGGCTTATGTATGGGGGGCGGAGGAAGAAGAGTCCATACTCTACATATGCAATCTTAGCCCATATGATGGCAGCCTTATCGAAGGCGAGCTGCAGATGATTGATTACCTTCCTACCGACAGAACATATCATGGTACTTTATACACTAACAGAAAACTTGCCAACATATTAATCAGACTGGCATCAAACAAGCTGACCGATCCTAATGACTATGACAAGGAATATATTGCCGAGCTTATTAAACTGGGTTATGCCATAAATAATGACGGTGTAATACATGTTACCATTCCGGTCTTTACAAGAAGCCAGATTGCTGCCCTTTATGAACTGTTAAACCCCATCACAGATGATTTGCTTGCCATTTCTACAAAAATTAAGCAGATGACAGATAGCATATTGCTCAATCATGTGCCTGGTCATCTGAAGGAGCAGGTAAGCGGCGTATCCTGCATGAGAATGTTCAACGATATCATCGGTGCGGTAGCCATAAATATGGTAAGCAAAGATTATCTTAAAGCAAACTGGGAGCCCAATGAAATACCAACCTTTTTTGCAGTAATAGAGGAATAAGTCTTATTACCACTTAAATTGCCTGACAAGAAAGTATTTCTAACACTTAATGAAAAGTGCAAAGCACAGCCTTTATACCGGCAAGAAAAATATGCTTTCATAGACATTTATCCTCCTGCAAATTGATGTATATTGAGAGCATATAGGCATGAAATTACTTGCCGGATTTGTCCATACCGGATAAAGCAAGCGGGAGACATATCACCTGCATTCATTAAAAAGCACCAGGCAGTTTGCCTGGTGCAATTTTTACCCTCTTTTATCCTAAAGATTCATAAAATTTTGGCTAGCGTATCTCGGCACCCGAAGGCATATCCCTTTCCGGAACCATAAGTGACAGGTTGCCCAAATCATCCTCGGCGCACAAGATCATTCCTTCGCTCATTATGCCTGCAAGCTTGGCAGGTTTAAGGTTTGTTACAACCATAACCTTCTTGCCAACCATTTCCTCAGGCGTGTAATGGGCCTTAATGCCGGATACGATCTGTCTTATTTGTGATCCGATTTTAACCTTCGAACAGAGGAGCTTCTTGGAGTTTTTAACCTCCTCACAGGCTATTATCTCTCCTATTTGAAATTGCAGCTTTGCAAAGTCTTCATAGCTAATTTCTGGCTTAGCTTCAAGTTCAATACCATCGGCTTTGCTGCCGTCATTATTTTGGCCACCTTGACTGCCGGCTGCGTTACCATTAGAGCCCTCTGCTTTTACCTGAGCTTCCTTCATAGCCTCCACCTTATCCAGCACTTCCTTAAGATCAAGCCTTGCAAAAAGTATCTCCGGCTTGTCGGTTACCTTGTTGCCATCCGGATACAGACCATAGCTGCTCATTTCCTCAAGGCTTCTGGCCTTAGTATTTAGCTGGGCCAAAATTTTGGCACTTGTCTCAGGCATAAAGGGCTCCAGCAGGCTGGCGCCTATGCAGATACACTCTGTAAGGTTATAAAGAACCGTCTCAAGTCTTGCCTTTTTTGCCTCATCCTTGGCCAAAATCCAAGGCATTGTTTCATCTATATATTTATTGCAGCGCTTAAACAGGGTAAATATCTCACTGATGGCATCCGCCGCACGCAGCTTGCCCATTCTCTCTACAACCTTCTTAGGAGTTTCAAGAGCAAGGGCCTTCAGCTCCTCATCCACGGGCTCATATTCCTTGCCGTCTTTTACTTCGCCGGCGAAGTACTTATTGGACATGGATATGGTACGGTTTACAAGATTGCCAAGGGTATTGGCAAGATCAGAATTAACCCTTTCAACCACCAGCTCCCAGGAGATGGTTCCGTCATTGTCAAAGGGCATCTCATGCAGCACATAATAACGGACAGCGTCTACACCAAAGATCTTTACCAAATCATCAGCATATATGACATTTCCCTTTGATTTGCTCATCTTGTCACCGGCAGAGCCCTGCAGCAGCCAGGGATGGCCAAAGACCTGCTTAGGCAATTCAACATCTAGAGCCATCAAGATAATCGGCCAGTAAATAGTATGGAAGCGGATGATATCCTTACCGATCAAATGCAAATCCGCAGGCCAGTATTTCTTAAATTGCTCGCTGCTGTTGCCGTCGGCGTCATAACCAATTCCGGTGATATAGTTGGTTAGGGCATCAATCCAAACATAAACAACATGCTTGTCGTCAAAGTCAACAGGTATGCCCCATTTGAAGGAGGTACGGGATACACACAAATCCTGCAGTCCCGGAAGCAGGAAGTTGTTCATCATCTCATTCTTTCTGGATTCCGGCTGTATAAATTCAGGATGGGTATTGATGTGCTCAATCAGCCTGTCCGCATATTTGCTTAACCTTAAGAAATATGCCTCCTCCTTGGCAGGCTGTACCTCCCTGCCGCAATCGGGACATTTGCCGTCCACCAGCTGTGAAGGAGTAAAGAAGGATTCACAAGGGGTACAGTACATACCCTCGTAGGTTCCCTTGTATATGTCCCCCTTTTCATACAGCTTGCGGAAGATTTTCTGCACCTGCTTCTCATGGTCGGTATCGGTGGTGCGAATGAACTTGTCGTAAGAGGTGTTCATCATATCCCAGATATCCTTAATCTGTCCGGCAATACGATCAACAAATTCCTTAGGAGTAATACCAGCCTCTTCCGCCTTTTGCTCAATTTTCTGTCCGTGCTCATCTGTTCCTGTCTGGAAGAACACATCATAGCCCTCCATTCTCTTGAAACGGGCTATACTGTCTGCCAGAACTATTTCATAGGTATTGCCGATATGCGGCTTGCCGGATGTATAGGCTATTGCCGTTGTAATATAATAGGGTTTCTTGCTCATCAGATCATATCCTTTCTGTTTATTTCAAACTGCTTCTATTTTCCCTTTTGCATAAAAAAACCGCCTTTAAATTACTTTAAAGACGGGATCTCTTCCCGTGGTACCACTTTAATTTACTTTTACCTCACGATAAAAGCCTCAATTACTGCATACACAGTCCGGCAATATAACGGTTGCCTCCGTCGCAGCCTAAGATATGCCCCTTCTGATAAATGCATTGATATGCTATAAATCCAGGCGGCCTACCCTCGGTACGCAGCTCCAAGACCATCTTCTGTAAGTTCACAATTACCCCTTTTCAGCTGACGGGGCTCTCTGTCAATTGATCCCGTTACATACTCTTCTTTTCATAGCCTTTTTTCGTATTTGAATATGTCAAAGTATACCATATGCAGCCTATTTTGTCAAAATATAATTCCTGACGGCAACCCCCCGCAATCAAATATTTTATCCACATTTTTTACTTTCTCAGGGCTATTTATTCACAATCAGCAGTCTTTTATCCGCCATCCATAAAAGAAAAAGGCTTTTTGATAAAAATGTGCAATCTAAGGCAGTAAATAGCATTAAATATAAGCTATTAAGTATAAAGCGGCCTGATTGTGGCAATATATAGAAAAACCTCTTTTTAGTGCTATTTTTATTGGCTCAATGCAAATATATGTGATAACATTATTATAGTTGTTATTATAAATTATCACCTAAGTTTTTCCCTTGAAAAATCCTGCAGCAAACTATATTCATTATATAAAATAAATCGCATCAATTTAAAATAAATCGCAAATCTAAGGAGCGGGTATGAAAAATATAAAAGATAAACTAATTCCAAAAAGAACAGCTTTATTTACTCTCCTTTTTTTGATCTCCTGCCTGCTTGTCATATCATGTAAAAAGGCAATCAGGGAGCCCGTAATTGTTGATGAAGGCAGCCAGGCCGGGAAAAATCAGGCTTATTTAACCCCCCCTCCGTGCAATGGCAGCGAGGCAAATCAAGCTGATGACCAAAGGGAAGTCTCGGCAGATCAGAAGAACACAGATGAAAATGACAGCAAGGAAGCCGTTTCAACACAGCTACCCATCATAAATCCTGAGGGCAAGACCCTGCTGGAGCGATTTAATCCACCCAGCGGCTATAAAAGATCGGATGCTTCCCTGGATGAGCTTACAGGCTTTATCAGAGGCCTTCCCCTGAAGGAAGCGGACAGCCCTGTTTTACTGTATAATGGAGAAAAAAAGACATATCAGGACGGACATGCTGCTGTTTTTGATATTGATGTGGGGAATCGAGACCTGCAGCAATGTGCTGACTCCGTTATGCGTATCTATGCGGAATACATTTGGTCGATAGGAGCATACGACAAGATAGCCTTTCATTTAACCAACGGCTTTCTTATGGAGTACAGCAAATGGCGTGAGGGCAACCGGCTTGTAGTGGACGGCAACAATACCAGCTGGAGCAAAAAGGCGGATTATGACAATTCATATGAAAGCTTCAGAAAATACCTTAACATGGTATACACATATGCCGGAACCATCTCCCTTTCAAGGGAATGCAGGCCCATTTCAATAGAGGAGATCCTCCCCGGCGATATCTTTATTTATGCAGGGAGCCCCGGGCACTGTGTCCTTGTGGTTGATGTTGCCACAGATGAAAGCGGAAGCAAATGCTTCCTGCTGGCACAGGGCTATATGCCTGCACAGGATTTTCATATACTTAAAAATCCTCTTCATCCCGAGGATCCCTGGTATTATGCAAATGAAATACAATATCCCCTTCAAACTCCCCAGTGGAGCTTTGACGAAGGCTCCCTGATGCGCTGGCAGGGTTTTGAAGCAAATGAAGCCAACAGCTCACTGACCGTACCTGCTGCCGGGACAAAAAGCAGCATAGCAGGCTCAGATGCAGTATATACCTCATCAGACAGGGTAATTACCAGCTCAGCCGCAAGCTCTGTCAATCTCCTGGCAGTGGGAGACAATCTCATTCATATACAAGTAATTGACAGCGGCAAAAGGGCGGACGGCAGCTATAATTATGATCATCTTTATTCCAACGTAAAGGATATAATATCTGCAGCTGATATCGCCGTTATAAACCAGGAAACTATCCTTGGCGGAAAAGCCTTCCCTTATTCCGGTTATCCGCGCTTTAACTCCCCCCACGAAATAGGAACAGCCATAATTAATGCCGGTTTTGATGTTATTCTGCAGGCCACCAATCACACAATGGATATGGGACTGGAGGGAGTTAAAAGCAATATGGCCTTCTGGAAGCAGAATTACCCGGATATTAAGGTTCTTGGCATAAATGAAAGCCGGGAGGAATATGAACAGATACCCGTAATTGAGAAAAACGGTATAAAAATAGCCATGCTGAATTATACCTACAGCCTTAACGGCCAGCCCTTACCGAAGGATATGCCCTATCTTGTCAACATGCTTGACAAAAAGAAAATGGAAGGCGATATAAAAAAGGCGGAGGAGCTGGCTGATTTTACCATAGTGTTCCCCCACTGGGGAGTAGAATACTCGTATGAACCGTCCAAATCCCAGAAGGAGCTGGTGGATTTCTTTTATGATCTTGGAGTGGATTTGGTTATAGGCACCCATCCCCATGTACTGCAGCCGGTTGAATGGGTGGAAAAAAGAGATGATCACAGGATGCTGGTATATTATTCGTTGGGCAATTTTATATCCTATCAACGGGAGGCGCCCAGGATGCTGGGAGGCATAGCCGAGGTTACCATCAGCAAGGATGAAAACGGTACATATATCAGCAGTGCCGGAATAACACCTATAGTAACCCATTATGAAAACGGAAAAGCGGATTACAATTATGCCATATACAGGCTTGACGACTACAATGAATCCCTGGCAAAGCTACACGGGGTGTCAAAGCTGGCCAAGCAAGGTTCGATATCATACGAAGAGACACTGGCTCTGGCCAAGCAAGTACTTGGCAGCTGGTATAAATAATCCGGAAAAATTGAGTTGACATAAACACAATTGTCAATAGACAAAAACACATCAGATAATAGAATAAGCATTAATACAATAAGGTTGACATATGGCACTTCCATAAGGGCAAAGCCTTAAGGACATGCGCCATAAGTCAACCTTATATAGAATTCTACCCTCTCACATTCTTAGCTTCTTCCCCTTGTTAATACAATAAAGTATTAACATATAACAGATTATCAAAGATTAGTAATAAAGTCAACACAAACAATTATTTTTAACCTATATTTAGCGATAATATATAATCGAAATAAGATAATCTTCCATATTATTCATATTCAGCCATCAAGCCCCTAAGCCCTCTTTCAGGCAAATATGCTAGAATTAAATAGACATATTTGTATGAAAAGATAAATGCTGCAGCTTTGACCCTGCAGCATAAACTTAAGGGATTTAACATCAATGTTGACATTGCTTTGAAAGGCTGAATAAAATGAAGAGATTTATGTCCTTCCGTAATATCATTATCCTTTGCTTAATCATATCCGGCTTGATCTTTTACATATATAATTTCATACCCCATAGTGAGCCATCACAATATGCATTTACACCCTCTCAGATATTTGCGGAGGACAATAAGGGTGCAGAAAAAGAAGCTGAAGGAAGCGCTAATGACGATTTACCCTACGATAACACTTATAATACAGATGGCACGTCCGACAAGAACCAGGCAAGCTCCGGCCTTCAGATTAAGGTGCGGGGCCGTAGTATTTATCTTGGCGAAAGCGACGAGGCTGTTGTAAAAAAGCTTGGTGCACCGGGGCGGATTGATGAAAGCGAATATAATTTTGAATATTACATATACAATAATGATTATACTCGTCTGCTGTGCATTGCTGTGTCGGACGGCAGGGTAGTCGGCCTTTATACAGATTCTCTGGATTTTGATTGCATGGGCATTAAATCCGGCACCGGACTTTCCACGCTGTGTGAGCTTTTGCATCAGGATTACAGCCTGACTGATATAATTGAGTATGAAACTGAAGAATACAGGCTGCAGATATTCATGGACAGCCTGGAATCGGATCAGGTGACGGGGATATATCTATTGTCAAAGGCAATGCAAAAGGATGGATATACGCCGGAAGCAATGCACAGCCTGGAGCTTATTATATATGACCTCACCAATTCCATCAGGGTAAGGCATAATCTGCCGGTTTTATCCTGGTCATCCTCGGCCGCTCTTGCTTGTCGCAAGCACAGCCTTGATATGGCCGTCAATGACTTTTTCAGTCACAAAAATATCAAAAGAGAGCAGCCGGAGGACCGATTGCGTAGCGAAGGGATCTTTGTCATCAGCCACAGCGAAAATCTGGTTGCCGGCTATGACGACCCTTTTATAAGCATCCATAAGCTTTATAACTCCAGGCAGCACAGAACTAATATCCTTGATAAAAAAATCAGATATACCGGTGTCGGCTTTGCCTACGAGCCGGACAGCAGATACGGCAGCTATATTACCCAGATCCTTTACCGTTAAAAAATATATCCATAATATCAAGCCACTTGATAATAGTTGCTATTTATTATATTCTTTCACTAACAGATAAAAAAGGTGGGCAAAATATGGACAAGCAATTATTTTCAGATACAGTGGATGAAATTATAGGTCAGACTCCGAAAAACGGGAGTATAGGCACCCTTGGTGAAAAAACGGTTCATTCCGTTTTAAAAAAATACTATTCTCCTGATCCTGCCAACCATGAAGTAAAAATTGGCTCCTTTGTTGCAGATATATACACCGGCGACGGAATAATGGAAATACAGACCCGCAGCTTCAATAAGCTCAGAAGAAAGCTGCCTTCTTTTTTACAGATAGCACCTGTTACTATCGTATATCCTGTCCACAATTTCAAATGGATTCGTTGGGTTAATCCACAAACCGGTGAAATCAGTCCACCAAGAAAATCACCCAAGCCCGGAACTCCTTATTTGATTTTTCCTGAGCTGTATTGGATTAAGGATTTTCTGTCAAATCCCAATCTGCGGCTCAAAATTGTGATGATGAATCTTGAGGAATACCGGCTGCTGGATGGCTGGAGCAGGGATAAGAAAAAGGGCTCCTCCCGTTGCGATCGGATTCCCACCGAATTGGTAAATGAAATAAGCATCCTACAGCCTGAGGACTACCGGCTGTTAATTCCATCTCAGCTTCCCGCTGAATTTACGTCACTGGATTTTAAAAAAGCCTCCGGCCTTTCCAGATCAAATGCCCAGACAGCATTAAATATTCTGCACCATCTCGGAGTAATAGAGAGAATTGGCAAAAAGGGAAATGCTTATCTTTACACATGCAAATAGCAAATATTTTATAAATAACAAATAACTGATATTCCGCTACATAGCTAATTTATTTTTTTATATTAAAGAAGACATAATAAAATAAATAGACAGCTCTTATTTGTATTTACATTAAGACAAGTATGCCGTATTATTTAAATGAAGAAACGCTATTCTACAATAAAGGAGGTAGCCGGACCGGAGATTTTCCTGTCCCCTTTTAATATGAGTGAATATAAGGATCTTGTAAATCATGATGATAAGTCACAAGAAAACAGCAATACAGCTATTTCTCAGGAAACTGAAGTATATAGTCTGACCGATTCAACTGCCGATGAAGAGGAAGAAGTAAAGGAAGTAATCCCCTCAATGGATGATTTCAGGGATGAGCTGGATCGTTCCTTCAGAAAAATAAGTGAGGGAGATATTGTAAAGGGAACGGTTATTGGCATCAGTGACAACGAGGTGGTACTTGATCTGGGTTACTATGCTGAAGGTATTATCAAGCTGGAGGAGCTAAGCAATGATCCCGGCTTTTCGATAAAAGCCGATGTAAAGCCTGGCGAGGAAATTTTTGCCCTTGTTTTGTCAGAGGATGACGGCAACGGCAATATACTGCTGTCCAAAAAGCGGGCGGATGATATACTTGCCTGGGAAAAGCTGAGACTGTCCATGGAGGAAAAGCAAGTTTTTAAGGTTAAGATATCCTCTGCCGTAAATGGCGGTGTAGTCACCTACCTGTTTGGAGTAAAGGCCTTTATACCGGCATCCCAGCTGGCTTTAGGCTATGTAGAGGACACCTCCGCCTGGGTAGGCAAGGAAATAGAAGCTTGCATAATAACAGTTGATGAAAGCAAAAGAAAGCTGGTATTGTCAGCTAAGGAAGTAGAAAAGGAAAAAGAGGCAAAGCAAAAGCAAAGCAAGATTTCCCGCCTGCAGATTGGTCTGGTAACCACCGGAAAAGTTGAGATGATTGCCTCCTACGGAGCCTTTGTCAGCATCGGTGAGGGCTTATCCGGCCTGCTCCATGTATCACAGATAGCCGACAGACGCATTAAGTCTCCCAACGAGGTAATTAAGCTTGGGGACGAAGTTACCGTTAAAATCATTGATATAAAGGACGGTAAAATCAGCCTGAGCATGAAGGCTGTGGAGGAAAAGGATGATATAGTTGAAGATGTTGAGGAGGCTCCGATAAGCTATTCCTCCGGTGAGGAGGCAACCACCGGGCTGGCAGCTCTTCTTAAGAATATCAAATTGGACTAAAGCCCAACAATCATAAAACTAAATTGGCATGATAAAAGGAACCAAATAGTTTATACAGATATAACAACCATTTTGAACAGGGAAAAGGCTGTTTAATACCAATACCGGCATTGAAACAGCCTTTCATTTTTCTATTGGCTAGGAAAACTTCTCTGAATATCTTTACTACTAAATATTTTATTTTAAAAATAAAAGATATTTTTTAACCCTTATACTGTCAGAAGGGTATTATGCCAAGTGAGTATAAAAGAATAAACGCCAGCATACCCAGACCTAAAATATTCAAAATAAGCAAAAATACATTTATGGCCCGCCCTCTTTTAACACTTCTTGACAGCCTGTCAACAGTAGCCGTAACCTCTGCCAGCGATGTGGATAAGGACTCCAGCCTTTCTTCGCTTTTTTGGGCTAAGCCCGACCTAATATCCAGCAGCTGACTGCTGATACCCTCCATTTGCTTATTCAAGCCCTCAACCAAACTGCCTGTCTTTTCACTTTGCTCCTTAATACAGGCCAAATCCAGGGCCGCCTGCACGTTTGCGACTATCTCATCCTGTGTGTCCCTGTCCTTATCCTCCAGCCGGTTATAATACTCCCTGATACATTTACGGTAATCTGCCAGTAGCTTTTGATACCCGGCCAGCATATCCTCCAGCCGGCTTAAATCCATTTCATTATCTTTTCTCCTTTGGACGGTTTCCTTTCTGGCTATTAAACCAAAAGGCATATTCATAGGTATCTCTCCTTTGTATTATGCCCAAAGACCGAACAGCATCCGCTTCTTTCCGGTCTTTGCGGCATGCTCAGTGTTATAAACCGGTGCTTCCTCCGGCTTTTGTGTCTGCTCGTCCTCCTCTATTATGGTTCCGATAGCCTCTGCCACAACAGAAAGGTTCGAATCGGGAATCTCAGCCTGATATTCCTGCAGGATGTCATTACTGTAACGCTTAATCTCTTCATTTAAGCTTAACATTTTCTGGTCCAGATATGCAACTATTTCCGAGCATTCTTTTAATTCTTTTCTGATATGCTCAGGAGCCTTGCCCTCAAATTTATAATAAATCTTATGCTCCAGACTGGCCCACAAATCCATGGCTATCGTGCGAATCTGTATCTCTACCTTAGTTTCAACCGTCCTGTCGGTCAAAAAAACAGGGACTGCCACAATCATATGGTAGCTGGAATAACCGTTCTCCTTCGGACACATAATATAATCCTTAACCTTCAAGACCTTAATGTCGCTTTGTTTTGCAATAAGGTCCGCTATACGGTAAATATCGGAGGTAAAGGAGCATATTATTCTGACACCGGCTACATCGTTTACATATTTAATAATATTTTCAATCGTCAGCTCCCTATTGTTGAGCCGCAGCTTTCTTGCTATGCTTTGCGGAGTTTTGATTCTTGAGGTTATATGTTCAATCGGATTATACTTATGCACCAGTTTAAACTCATTGTTTAAAATCTCCAGTTTGGTATTTATCTGCTTTAAGGCTGAATCATAAAGCAATAATGCATTCTTCCATTCCTCTGCCTCATTGTAAAATACGGGAAAATCCATTCTATCACTACCTTCTGTATTATTTATTAATGTATAGTATAAAGTCATGTATATTTAGGCTATGTCAAATTTGCAGTTAAATTTGTATATTTTGCATCAATTCCACATTCCTTTTTTAGTATATCATGTAAATATGAACAAAGTTTGAATAATGGAAATCTTAATGAAATTTTTAGAATCCATTAATCTAAAAAATTCTGCTTCTAAATTTGCATAAAATTTTTGCTGTGTTGTATAAATTTGCAACGAATTTATCAATTAAGTATTTTCAATTTCATATATTTTTAAAAAAGTGTTGACAATTTGACTTGTCACGGAATATAATACTGCCAGACTCTAACAGAAAGTGAGGTAAACACATGCTTATTAGAAATATAAAATCCAACAGCAACTTAATAGTGTATTCTTCATGTGGTTTTACCTCATGGGATCGTAAAAGTCTGAGTATAGCAGCTATACTCCTGCCTGCTGCCATCAGGAGTAAAGCCAATTAAAGCTATATATACCTTCTTTGCGATTATGCCGTGGTGTAAAATGCCACGGCTTTTTTTTTAGCGGTTGACTGCCCAAGTAGTCAATCCTGTTACTGATTGACTGCTTTCTGCAGTCAATCCGGTTCTGTAAAAGCCCGGGCCTCTGATCAGCGGGCCTATATTTCAGAATGAAGCAATCAGGCAAAGCTTCAAGCAGGCTTGCACCAGAGAATAATTTAGAAGTCGGCATCGCATACTGACCCAGGAGAATAAATACTCGGTAAGAGGAATATGTCCTGATTTGACCCAAAAAACTAGCTTAATGAAAGGAACTGTTTTCTATGAAATTGTCTAGATACATTTTGAAATATTGGTATGCCTATTTATTGGCATTGATATGCATAATTACAGCCGTTTCCCTGGATATGCTTTCACCCCAGGTAACAAAAAGGGTTATAGATGATGTCATAATTGACAGGGATATAGAGCTGTTGCCAAAATTGCTATTGCTGATATTTATAATCGGCATCGGAAGATTCATCTTCCAGTACCTTAAGGAATTGATTTTTGATTTGGTTAGCTCAAAGATTTCAGTAAAAATACGAAAGGATCTTTTTGTTCATATCCAGTCCTTATCTTTGAGCTTCTTTGACAAAAACAATACAGGTGAATTAATGTCACGTGTAAAGGATGACGTTGACCGTATATGGGCAGGTAGCAACTATATCAGCATGCTTATAATTGAGGTAACTATACATACCGGCATTGCACTCTACTGCATGTACAATATTAGCCCTCGCCTTGCAATAATACCCAGCGTTGTGCTGCCCATCATGGGTGCTCTTGCGATTTTTATGGAAAATAAGCTTGGCAAGGTCTATGAAGCAGTAAGCGAAGAAAGCGCCCAGCTTAACCTTGTAGCCCAGGAAAACCTTTCAGGTGTAAGGACTGTCAAGGCCTTTGCCAGAGAAAAATACGAGATTAATAAATTCTTGTCTCATAACAAGAAATATTACGAGCTTAACATGAAGCAGTCCAAGGTATTTATAAAATACTATCCGTATTTTCAGTTTGTAACAAAGCTTCTGCCTTTGGTCACTATCGTAATAGGCGGCCTGCAGGTTATAGACGGAAAGATGTCCCTTGGCTCTCTTGCTGCTTTTACAGAATACTCATCAAATATTGTATGGCCTATGGAAATGTTAGGCTGGCTCTCCAATGAGTTTGCAGCAGCCGTCGCTTCAAGCAAAAGGATAAAGAAGATATATGAGCAGAAGCCGGAAATAACTGATCCTGCAAATCCGGTTGTTCTGGATAAGGTTGAGGGCAATATCCGTTTTGACAAAGTTTGCTTCAATCTGGATGGAAAAAGCATTCTTTCAGATATATGCTTTAACCTGGAGGCTGGAAAAACAATCGGAATTATGGGTGCGACAGGAGCAGGCAAAAGTTCAATAATCAATCTCCTGCAACGCTTCTACGATACCAGTGAGGGCGAGATTTATCTGGATGGGGTAAATATAAAAAATCTATCCCTGAAACAGCTTAGGGAAAGCATTTCACCCGTAACACAGGACGTATTTTTATTCTCAGATACTATCAATGAAAATATTAAAATGGGCAAAAAGCACCTTGTTAAGCATGATGAGGTCACCCAAGCGGCTAAATATGCCCAGGCCCATGAATTTATCGACAGAATGAATGACGGCTATGAAACCATAGTTGGTGAACGTGGTGTAGGTCTGTCTGGAGGCCAAAAGCAAAGAATAAGCATTGCCAGAGCACTGGCAAAAAAGGCTCCTGTTCTGGTGCTGGATGATTCTACATCTGCCCTTGATATGGAAACAGAGCATTTGATCCAGAAGGCCCTTGCCGACATAGCTTCCACCAAAATCATTATCGCCCACCGAATCTCTGCCGTACGTTATGCCGATGAAATAATAATACTTGAAGACGGCAGAATAACTGAACGTGGAACACATGAGAGCCTGCTGCAGCAGAAGGGCTATTACTACAAGACATTTATGGCTCAGTACGGAGATTTTAAAGAGCTCCAAAATGAGCAAAAGCAGCTTAACAAAAAGGAGGCAGAGATATGTCTGTAAATGCCATTAAAGAAGACGAACAATTACATTCCGTCAGCAAAAAAACGACTCTTTTAAGATTATTCCGCTATATGCTTGCATATAAGCTTCCTATTGCGGCAGTTATAATAATTATGCTGGTGACGGTTGCGATTTCTATTGTAAATCCACTGATTATCCGGCATGCTATTGATACAAATATAGCAAACAATGACCTTCGGGGCTTATTGACAACTGGCGGCATTGCACTTGCCCTGAATATAGCTTTTGTACTTTTGGTAAAGCTTCGCATGTATATGATGGCCAGGATTTCCAACCAGGTACTACTGACAATTAGGCAGGAGCTGTATACTCACATACAAAGGCTTAGCTTTTCCTTTTTTGACAGCAGGCCCACGGGAAAAATTCTTGCCCGTATCATAGGTGATGTTAATTCCCTAAAGGATGTCCTCTCCAACAGTGTAACCACCCTGATACCTGATTTTGTGACCATAAGCGCGGTTGTAGCCATTATGATAATAATTAACTGGCAGCTGGCTCTTGCCTCGCTTGTAACCCTGCCCTTTATGATGTTCGGGCTCTGGTTTATACAGACCTTTTCCCATAAAAGATGGCAGCTTCACCGTAAAAAAAGCTCCAACCTGAACGCCTTTATTCATGAGGATTTGTCAGGTATGAGGATTATTCAAAGCTTTACGGCAGAAAAGGAAACCGAAGCAGACTTTGATATTCTCCTAAAGGAGCACAGGGATTCCTTTGTAAGCGCTATAGTGCTGAATGATGCCTTTGGTTCTGTTATTGACATCAGCTGGGGTGTGGGAAGCATCTGCATGTATTATGTTGCGGTAAAAATTCTTGGAATAGACTCCGGCAGCGTAGGCACCCTGATGGCATTTGCCATGTATATTACGATGTTCTGGCGGCCGATTATGAACCTCAGCAATTTTTACAATCAGCTTATCACCAATATCAGCGGAGCTGAGCGTATCTTCGATATACTTGATACAAAGCCTGAAATAGAGGATGGCCCGGGAGTTGGCGAGTTGCCCGAAATAAAGGGGGAGGTATGCTTTGAGCATGTATCCTTCTCCTATGATAAGGACAGCAGGGTGCTAAATGACGTAAGCTTCCGGATAAAGCCAGGCGAAACTATCGCCCTGGTGGGTCCGACAGGCGCAGGCAAAACCACCATAGTGAACCTGATCAGCCGTTTCTATGATGTACAGGAGGGCAATATCTACATCGACGGTTATAATGTCAGGGATGTGTCAATAGAAAGCCTAAGAAGGCAGATGGGTATTATGACACAGGATAATTTCCTCTTTTCCGGCACGGTGGCCGACAATATCCGTTATGGAAAGCTTGATGCAACAGACGATGAGATAGTTGCGGCAGCCAAGGCTGTAAATGCCCATGATTTTATAATGAAGCTTGATAATGGCTATCAGACCGAGCTTAAGGAACGCGGGGCCGGCCTGTCAATTGGCCAGCGTCAGTTAATAGCCTTTGCCAGAACCATGGTTTCAATGCCTAAAATACTGATACTGGATGAGGCAACATCCAGTATCGATACCCACACAGAGCTGCTGGTGCAGCAAGGTATTGAAGCCCTGCTTCGAGGCAGAACCTCATTTGTAATCGCCCACCGTTTGTCCACTATCCGCAAGGCAGACCGCATCTTTGTCATAGATGACGGGCAAATCAAGGAGGAGGGCAACCATGAGCAGCTGCTTGCCAAAAGAGGCATGTATTACACTCTCTACATGGCCCAGTTTAAGAACCTGTAATCTTGGAGCTGACCTGTATTAATTGCTTTGTCTATACTTCAAGTGTAATATTAATTTAATATTCTACAGGACATGTGGAGAAATCCATGTAGAACAAAAGAGATATGCTGTATAGGCTGTGCCCTGCAGTATATCTCTTTGTTCTGCCTTAGATTATATTCTATAATGAGACTACTTTATTTTCCTGCTCTTTTTTGAATTACTCTGTCTTTTTGCAGCCATTTTATAAGACTTGTCATTACCTAGCCACCACATTGCGCTTTCTTTGCAGAATAGCCGAAAGGCCGATAAATATAGCCACTAACCTGTATAATATCCATAATATACCCCGTAAAATTGCTGGTTCACAGCTTGTTATCCCATACTAATAATTATATCCTAATCTATATTGAGATATATTGTACTGAATTAATTGTTCTAATAATCGAACTACAACCTGATAAATTTTCTTCTGGGTAATGTAACAATAAAGCTACTTCCCTTTTTGAACTGGGAACGCACCTTAATTCGTCCAGTATGGGCAATTATAATCATCTTCGCCAGTGACAATCCCAGGCCATGACCGCTGATATTTTTATTTCTTACGTACTCTGATCTGTAAAAACGATCAAAAATATGTTCTACATCCTCCCTGGTCATACCAATACCTGTATCAGTTACGGTTATTACGCAGTCTCCGTTTACATTCTCACAGCTTATGGTAATCTCGTCTCCGTCGTTTGTATATTTGACCGCATTATCAATAAAAATCCGAATAGCCTGCTTCAGGGCCTGCTTATCCCCGTACACAAACACATCCTCCATAATCGGGCTATTTATGACACGATTTTGCGCCACCAGCCTTGTTTCCTTCACCATATCCTCCACTACACGTCTCATATTAAAATTCTTCTTATTTAGCTTTAATGTCTTTCTGTCATGACGCGACAGGAGCAAAAGCTTTTCAACCAAATCCTGCATTGCCCTTGACTCATTTTGGATTGCCTCTATTGATTCCTGTAAAACCTCAGGATTGCTGCTTCCCCAGCGATTTAGCAAATTTGCATAGCCCTGGATGACAGCTATAGGGGTTCGAAGCTCATGTGAGGCATTGGATACAAACTGCTTCTGGCTCTCATATGCAGATTCTATACGATCAAGCATTGCATTAATTACATTAGCCAGATCCTTAAGCTCATTTTTTGTACCCTCCACATTGAGCCTTTCACTGTGAAGGTTGTTGGCTGATAGCCTGTTTGCCTGGGCTGACATAATTCGCAAGGGTTCAAAAAGCTTGATATCGCTTTTCTTTCCTTTTCGGATTATCATAAATACAATAAGAAGATAAAGCAAAGCTATCTTCCAGATCAAATTAAGGCACTCACGAAATTGCTGGCTCAAATCGTATCTGAAAAAAGATTTATATTGAAGGCCGTCTGCAGCTATTTTTCTGCTGCCTTCAATAAACAGGCTTTTATCTGCAAGGTTCAGATATACTCCAAAGAAGCCCCTGCCCATATCCGTTTGTGATGGAATATCATTATAAAGCAGACTATCTCCATTATCTTCCGAAATTCTCACAAACAGTCCCTGCTCCGCATTTGGATTTGAAAATTCAGAAGGGCCTTCTATTCGTATACTTTCTGTTAAAGCCAACGCCATTTTGTCATAGTCAGCTTTCTCAGAATACATATAAATTATTGTAAATCCCGCTAAAAATATCACTCCGTGTGTAAGCAGCAATTTTAGATATCCAATCGAAATACGGAAGGTTATCGACAGCCTGAAGCTGCTAAGCCATTCCTCCCGCCTTTTCCTGATAGGGAGGATTATTTTTCTTAGTATGCTGCGCACAGCCTCCAATACAATATTATTCTTTTCCCTGGAATGCTTGTCCGATGTCAGTTTCCTCCCCTCCTTTCCGGTGGTTTAATCCTTAAATAGTATCTTCATTAGAGATAAACCCTTTTTCTATACAAGCTTCTGCTATATAGCTTATGTTATACTGCTTCTGTTATACAATTTTCGCGATTCAGCTTCTATATTACATTTATCTCAGCATTAGCTAAAGAACCGCTTTTAAAAACTAAAAAGCGAACTAATATTATTGATCCTTAATAATATATCCGACACCTCGTACGGTGGAAATCAGCTGTACGCCATACTTCTCATCAATCTTCTGTCTGAGGTATCTGATATATACATCCACCACATTGGTATCGCCAAAATATTCATAATCCCATACCTTATTCAAAAGCTGTTCCCTGGTAAGGGCAATATTCTTATTCTTCATAAGGCATTCCAGAAGCTCAAATTCCTTTTTTGTCAGAACCAGCTCGTCATCCTTATAGTAAGCGCTGCGGCTTGCCAGATTGAGCTTTAAATCCCCAACCTGCAAAATATCGCTGTTTACCTCCCTGGTCATATTCCTGACCCTGTTTAGAGCTACTCTGATACGGGCCAGCAGCTCCTCAATAGCAAAGGGCTTGGTCATGTAATCATCAGCACCCATATCAAGGCCTGCCACCTTATCCGTCACATCATCCTTGGCGGTAAGCATTATTATCGGTACATTTGATTCCTGGCGAACCCTTCTGCATACCTCTATGCCGCTTAAGCCAGGAAGCATAATATCCAGTATGATTAGATCAACATTTTCCTTTAATGCCTTTTCCAGACCGACTCTTCCGTCTCCTGCAATAAGAACCTCGTATCCCTCATGCTTAAGCTCCAGCTCCAGAAATCTTGCTATTTTTGCCTCATCCTCTATAATCAGTATCCGTGCCACCCAAATACCTCCTTTCTTTATTCAAAAGTGGCAAAATGGAGAATGCCTTATTACATTGTAAAGATTGAAGACAATTTTTTCAATATATTAGAATTAAAATTACATTAGAAAAAACCGGCCTGTGCCTTATCCTAAGGAACACAAGCCGGTTTGAATATAATCAGCTATTTATTAACAGCTTTTATATAATGCCTATAAATTACTCTTATTTTTATGCAGCGACATATTAGCTTATATTTTTATAGCCATACAGCATATATTCATTTTACCTGATGCCACATTAGTATTAATTAAGATGTATTATTTTAATACGCTCTTTACAGCTTTAACAACATTCTCGGTTGTGAAGCCGAATTTCTTAAAGAGTGCTGCGGCAGGAGCTGAAGCACCAAAGCCCTTCATTGTTACTGTCGTTCCGTCAAGGCCAACATACTTGCCCCATCCGAAATCAGCAGCGGCTTCAACGGCAACTCTTGCTCTTACAGCCTTAGGCAGGATGCTTTCCTTGTATTCATCAGACTGAGCCTCAAATAAATCCATGGAAGGCATACTTACAACTCTTACATCGATTCCTTCCTTGTCAAGCTCAGCCTGAGCGTTAAGAGCAAGCTCAACCTCAGAACCACTTGCCATGATAATAGCATCAGGTACATTCTTCTTGGAGTCAGAAACAATATATCCACCCTTTAATGCTTCCTTGGATGAACCCTTAAGCTGTGGCAGGTTCTGACGGGAAAGAACCAGAGCGGTAGGTGTCTTTGTGCTGGTAACTGCATAATACCATGCTGCAATACACTCTGTTGCATCCGCAGGCCTGAATACTGTGAAATTAGGCATAGCACGAAGCATTGCCAGCTGCTCGATGGGCTCATGGGTAGGTCCGTCCTCGCCTACTCCTATGCTGTCATGAGTAAGAACATAGGTTACAGGCAAGCCCATAAGAGCTGATAATCTTGCCATAGGCTTTACATAATCGCTAAATACGAAGAAGGTTGATACATATGCACGAAGTCCTCCGTGAAGAGCGATACCATTGCCCATAGCTGCCATTGCAAGCTCTCTTACACCAAAATGCAAATTGCGGCCGGCATAGTTGTCCTTTGAGAAATCTCCCATATCGCTCATATATGTCTTTGTGGAAGGAGCCAAGTCTGCAGCGCCACCAATTAAATTAGGAAGGTAATTCTTTAATCTGTTCAATATCTGACCGGAAAGATTTCTAGTTGCCTCAGGCTTGTCAGTATATGCCCAGAATTCTTCATTATCAATTAAATCCTTGGCAATATTCTCATCATGGTACTTATCCCACAGCTCTTTCATCTCAGGATACTTTTTGCAGTATTCCTCAAACATTGCATTCCATTCTTCCTGTGCCTTTGCGCCTTCCTTTGCAAGCTCCTTATAATGGTCATAAACCTCATCAGGTACATAGAAGGGCTCAAGGCTTGGCCATCCCAGATTCTCCTTCATGGCCTTTACATTATCCTCACCCAGAGGCTCACCATGAGCGCTTGCCTTGCCTTCCTTAGGGCTACCGAAACCAATCTTTGTCTTAATGGTAATCATGGACGGTCTGCTAAGATCAGCCTTGGCTGCCTCAATTGCGGCAGCGATCTCCTCAAGATTGTTACCGTCCTCTACAACTAATGTCTGGAAGCCAAATGCTTCAAAGCGCTTCTTAACATCCTCTGTAAATGCTATATCTGTGCTTCCCTCAATGGAGATATTGTTGCTGTCATATAATACTATCAGCTTGCCCAGACCCAGGGTTCCGGCAAGTGACATAGCTTCAGAGGTAATACCCTCCATCATACAGCCGTCGCCGCCAAGCACGAAGGTATAATGATCAACTACAGGATAGCCTTCCTTGTTAAATATAGCTGAAAGATGAGCCTCAGCCATAGCCATACCTACTGCAGTAGCCATACCTGCTCCAAGAGGGCCTGTTGTTGCTTCAACACCAACGGTATGGCCGTATTCGGGATGACCGGGTGTTAAGGAATCCTCCTGTCTGAATTGCTTCAGGTCTTCTAAAGTAAGACCATATCCGAATAAATGCAATAATGAATATAACAGCATGGATCCATGTCCACCGGACAATATGAATCTGTCTCTGTTACTCCACTTCGGATCTGCAGGATTATGCTTCATATGCTTAGCCCACAATTCATAAGCCATTGCAGCTGCTCCAAGGGGCAGGCCGGGATGTCCTGAATTTGCCTTCTGAACACCGTCAGCAGAAAGCACGCGGATTGCATTTACCGACATAGTATCAATATTTTTCATTTTTAGTCCTCCTTATATTCAAATGTAATATTTGTCATACAGTTGTCTTTAGTATTAACCTTAATACGTATTTTCAGTAAATAACCTTGGTGCTGATTGCATGCCAAGGTAAAGGTTTCATACTCAATAATAAAGCCATGATATTTGATATAATTTTAAGAAGCAGTTATATGCAGATACCACAGCCTACCGTATGCACTATAGTATTAAATATACAATAAAAAGAATTCAATAACAATAGGCAGTTTTCACACATATTATATTAAAATGCATTTTCCTGCCATCATATCTGATAAAATATGCTAAATCCTTTTCATTTCATATATAAAACCATTTATAGGGCATTTAATTTGGGCTAACGTATCTTGATGTTTGCAAATATAACTATGGAGCGAGATTTTTAAATCTCACTCCAGAAATCTCACTCTTTTTGCCTTCTATTGAAAAAAGACCTCACAGAGGTCCAAAAATGAGACATCCGGGATTCGAACCCGGGACACCATGATTAAAAGTCATGTGCTCTACCTACTGAGCTAATATCCCATGGATTAATAAAATCCAGTTGCTTTTTCAAAGCAAAATGCCCAGAGCCGGAATCGAACCAGCGACACGAGGATTTTCAGTCCTCTGCTCTACCAACTGAGCTATCTGGGCAAGGTCATTGTCGTTTACCCTGAATGTCTAATGTCTTTCAGTGGTAACGAAATATTTGATTTTTTAAGGAAGTTGCGGGGATAGGATTTGAACCTATGACCTTCGGGTTATGAGCCCGACGAGCTACCAGACTGCTCCACCCCGCGATATTTATTTTCTCTTGCCTAAAAGCCTTGGCTTTCGCCAATGGGTGGGGAAGGATTCGAACCTTCGAAAGCATCGCTAACAGATTTACAGTCTGCCCCCTTTGGCCACTCGGGAACCCACCCATATATCAATTGAATAAATTCAATTGAAAGCCGATGATCGGACTCGAACCGATAACCTGCTGATTACAAGTCAGCTGCTCTGCCAATTGAGCCACATCGGCATATTCAGTTATCATAATGCAGAGCCTGGTGCTCTTGTTTTATATTGCAGAGCCTTAATTCTTTACTCTGAATGGGACCTATAGGGCTCGAACCTATGACCCCCTGCTTGTAAGGCAGATGCTCTCCCAGCTGAGCTAAGATCCCACAGGATTATTATAACACATTTGTATGTATCGTAAACATGGTATTTTTTATGTCTGTCTTATTGCTTTTTATGTGCCTGCAATATATAATACCACAAATCTAATACAAATGATAGCTAAATTTTATATTTTTTAAAATTTATTCACGACCCAGAAGGGACTCGAACCCTCGACCTCCGCCGTGACAGGGCGGCGCTCTAACCAACTGAGCCACTGGGCCAACATTAATCTGCACATGAAAATGTGGTACATCTGCTTACTTTATCCGATGACCTTACCTCACAGACTCTCTGTACCAAACCATTCAGGTCAAGCCCTCGACCTATTAGTAACAGTCAGCTCAA
>Ga0134093_1000116_pt1 | contig 91859 bp, 91 predicted proteins | sample 4_1taG_FD_94452 | JGI IMG/M metagenome (GOLD analysis project Ga0134093, IMG submission 94452) | Switchgrass degrading microbial communities from high solid loading bioreactors in New Hampshire, USA - 4_13_20_68_A1 metaG | ecosystem: Engineered > Bioreactor > Semi-continuous > Anaerobic >...
AAACTTACAGATGGAACTACAAAAGAATATACTTATGATGCCAATGGTAATAGAAAATCATTCAAGCTTACAGTATGCGGCAACGAACAAATGAATGTAACTTATACATACAATAAACTTAATCAACTTGAATATGTATATTATGGTGGTACACAGGTAGCATATTATCAGTATGATAAGAATGGCAATAGAAAAACTCTAATCACTGGAGGTATAACAACTTCATATTTGTACAATAAAGCAAACCTTCTTACAAGCCTTACGAATCAAAAAGGCTCTACTATACTGTCCCAGTTTAATTACACTTACTATTATAATGGTAATCTTGCAAACGAAACACAATCAGGTATGCCTCAGAAAAGCTATGTTTACGATGGCCTAGGTAGACTGAAATCCGAAACACAAAATGGCACTACAGTTACTTATACTTTTGATGACTATCATAACAGATATATAATGAATGTAAGCGGAGCAAATCCATATTCAGTAACCTATAAATATGATAAGAATAACCGTTTAGAGACTGAAACCAAGACTGCAGGCGGTATAATTACTATTACTGATTATGACTATGATGATAATGGCAACTTGCTCAAAAAAAATGATGGTACAGAAACCACATACCAATATGACGGATTTAATAGATTAATCAATATTCAAACACCTACAAGCACAATTAGTTATAATTATAATGGTGATGGATTGAGAACGAGTAAAAATATCAATGGTAATATCAGCAGTCAGATATGGGATGGTCAGAATATTGTCATGGAAATTTCGGGGCCTGGTTACGTTGCCGCTGCTTCTAATCCAGACAGATTCGATACAGAAGAAAGCATTGGAATGTATGTATTTCAGCAGATGGAAACCAAAAAATATATACGTGGAATTAACTTAATAGCTTCTGAAGGAAAAGGAGGAGCAAGTACACGTCAATATTATTTATTTAATGGACATGGCGATACTGTACAATTGACAAATTCTGTTGGAAATGTTATAAAGAATTATGAGTATGATGCATTTGGCATTGAGAAGAATCCAGACGCAAATGATACAAATCCGTTCAGATACTGTGGTGAGTACTTTGACACCGAAACAGGTAATATCTATCTGAGGGCAAGATATTATGACCCTAGTGTTGGTAGATTTATAAGCGAGGATCCAATTAGGGATGGTTTGAATCGGTATGTGTATTGTGGAAATGATCCAGTCAATCGAATTGATCCCGGTGGATTGCGATATGTATGGATAAGGGAATTAGGTAATGTAACTTGGAATGGTAATACAGGACAAGCAACTTTAAACGGAGTTTCTTATTCTGTAAATGATGGAAAAGGAACATTTATCCAAGACGGCAAGATGTATGTATGGGACGAAACAGTATACAATGATATGGGTTGGTATGTTTCAGGCAGAATGAAAGCTGTTAATTATGGGCTGATATATGGCAATGGAACAAAAGATAATGGTCTTGCTAATCCAGCATATGAATTTTGGGGTTCAAATTGTACCAATTTTGTTTCCCAATGTTTAGTAGCGGGGGGACTTCAACAGGACAAAAAATGGTTTTATGCTAAATCAGGGATTTTTTCTCCTAACAGCGTAGCATGGGGAACTGCTGATGGGCTTTACCGCTATCTAGTAAATGACAAAGGATTTGATGTTTCATATATAGCGAAAGGGGGGAGCGTGTCATCAATAGCGGACAATGTGCGCCCTGGTGACGTTATTTTTTGGAATAATTTTGATGAGGTTGCTCCTGGATTTATGAATCATAGTGCTATTGTTTCAAAAGTTGAGAATGGGATGATATATTATTGTGGCAATACAAACCCTGCTGTTGATAAAGCATTGAATCTGGATGGTTACAATGGAGATATATACATAGTACACGTAAAATATCCTGATGAATAAAAAGGTGGTGATAATATTGAAAAGAATTATTGTAATTGGAATCGCTTTAGTTGTTATCATATTAATTTTTGTAGTGGCTTTCTTCTTGATACCTCAAAAGGTTAGTGTTAGTATTGTTGACATTGCTGTAAAAAATCATATAGTAGATAATTCCGATGTAGAAATTTACGGAGTGGAATCTAGTATACTATATGATGACAATGTTAATTTAAAAGAAGTTGAATTAAAATGTAATATTAAAAACAAATCGGCAAAGGATATGTATGGGATTTGGGCCACTTTCAATACTAAGCAAAAATTACCTACTGTTATTTGTGGGGATAAATTTGATACAAAAAGACCAGACAGTATAAGAATAAAACCATTTGAATCTAAACAAGTGAAATTTTATTTTTTAGTCAATGCCGATGCATATAGCGATGAAACAATATTGCAGTTAATTAGCAATGTGGAATTTTGCATAATTAAAGATGGCAATCCAGGTTCTACACAAGGAGTAATAGTTTCTGATTATTTAAAAATAAGTAAGCAGTAAATGCAGAGATTTTGCTGTGAGGAAGACAAGGGGACGGTTCTGTTGTCTTGACAATTATAAGGAAAATATGATATATTATTGTCGAGGTGAGAATATGCCAAGACAAGCGAGAAAGAACAGACATGCAACAGACAGGGGGACCAGACAGGGGGACGGTTCTATTGTCTTGGCGGCAAACAGAAGAATATGATATGCTATTATTGAAGTGAACGGTTCAAAAAATTAATTTATATGTACTACTTCTACAAAAAAGGCAGCTTCGTCTGTCTTTTTTTTTTGTGCGCTTGGCAACGGGTGGCAGTATGCCATTGAGGCTGGACTTTGCATTTATTTTCTAATGTCAACCCGGCACACTGACAGCAAAATACATAAGGGGAATAAGCCTGCTCTATTCCGAAGGCGCCGGCGGCGCAAGCACACGCAGGTATCACCTCTACAACGGCCATGGGGATACAACCCAATTGACAGATAGTGCCGGAAATGTTATAATTAATTATGATTACGACGCCTTTGGAAATGAGAAAAACCTTGACGCAAACGACACAAACCCGTTCAGATACTGTGGGGAGTACTTTGACACGGAAACAGGGAATATATACCTCAGGGCAAGATACTATGCGCCAAATGTTGGTAGATTCATAAGTGAGGATCCCATCCGCTACGGCACAAATTGGTATATATATGCAAATAATAATCCCTTAAGATTTATTGAACCATGGGGGTTAGCACCATTTGATCATTTCTCTTCACGCGATGAAGCAGCCGCAGATTTTGGTTTTTTCATTGGGCAACAATCAATTGATGAAGAGGAAGAATATGCCGCTTGCATTTATAGAGGGGTGGATGAAAACGGAAATGAATACTTCTTCTATGATGACCCGAGAAATGATTTAGAGACACATGAGGAAAGAAACGTGAGTTTCTCAATATCATAGGACGGTACATATGGAGATCCGGTAGCATTAACTCATACGCATGGAGCATATGACGCTAATACAGGCAATACAAAAGATGGTTTTTCCTCTGCGGGTAATGTTGCGTCAGGAAATGATGAGATGTCAGATGCTTATTGGTCGGATTTGTTGGGTATTGACTATTATGTTGTTACACCAAACGGAAATTTGAGACTATATACTGCAAATAGTGGAAATTTTGCAGGAGATTTGATAAGGTCAGACATGATAGTTGATACTCGTATTGCCATACACCAACATATGCAGAATACGCTTTTATGGCGTCTATTACAGATTAACTTTCCAAATGGAACAGCACAGGATTATGTTAATGCAAGACGAAATAATCCAGACAGTCTATTAGACACAATACTTGCGTTAGAAGGGTTTAGGTGATTAGCGATGAAGAAATGGTTAATTACGGCATTGGTTTCAATATTAGTTGTTTCTACAACCGTTGTTTTCGCTAATGTGAGCGGAATATTTGAACTGGTAGATTACAACATTAAGATTGGAAATGATGTTGTCAAATTGCAATATCCAATGTATATCAATGATGGCAGAATATATGTTTCATTGCGTGGTATTTGTGATAAACTGGGAATACCGATAGAATGGAATAATGAGAACAGAGAGGTTGAAATGGATATATATAATAAAAAAATACCAGTATCAGACAAAACTCTATTCAGAGAAGATGGCGTTATTCCCGATGAAGAAACTGCTTTAGCGGTAGGAAAAACTATCTTGGAGAAATATGTTGGGAAATCTTTGGAATATGAGACTGATGAAAAAATATATTATCTTAAAGTAACATATATCAAAGAAAGCAACGTTTGGAATGTAACGCAATTTTTTGACTATAAGGATGGTCGTGGTTGGGCGGCTTCTGGCGTATATCTACCCAATGTAAAACTCAACAAAAACACAGGAGAAGTAATGTATATCAATACGCACTCCACATACACAGATTAAATCAAGTTTACGCAAAGGCGGCAGGGAGCGAATCCATGCCGTCTTTTTATCTCTAAAAAAATATTTTGTAAATGTCGTAAACGCCAAACCATGCGTACCTATTCACGAGTTAGTTTTTTTGAGATAATCACCATAGACTTTAAAAAACTATTAGTTTTTGGAGGTGACTATCTTTGGACTCAATTACTCATGAAATGCGTCTTGCACATTGGGTGTCTATCGTTAAAGAATGTAATAATAGTGGTATGTCCAAGAAGGCATGGTGTATCGCAAACAACATCAATGAAAAACAATTCTATTACTGGCAGCGCAGAGTTCGGGAAGAAGTTTTTCATGAATTTAAGAAGAAATCTTCTTCCGGTGGTTTTGTTGAAATTCCAGTTGCCATCGCTCGTGTGGAAGATGAACATTTGCCGTCATCTTCAGAACCTGCTGCGGTTATTAAAGTAAAAAACTGTACTATTGAAATTAATAACTCAGCTTCCGGTACCCTATTGGAATCATTGATAAAGGTGATTGCCAATGCTTAATGATGCGAATAATTTGCATAAAGTTTATCTTTCCTGTGGTTATACGGATTTAAGACTTGGTATTGACGGATTAGCCGGTATCGTAAAAGAACATTTTAAGTTAAATCCTTTTCAACCGAGAGTATTGTTTTTGTTTTGCGGTAGAAAATTGGACTGTATTAAGGGACTCTTATGGGAAGAGGACGGATTTTTGTTTTTATACAAGTGATTGGAATCCGGTCGGCTACAATGGCCAAGAACAAAATCGGAAGCTCTGTCTATTACTCCTGAACAGTATGCTTGGCTTATGCAGGGATTTTCTATTTATCAGAAGAAACCCATTCAAAAAATTACCCCATCCAGTCCACTTTAGCTTTTGTGCAATACATAGAAAAATTTTTTCATTAAACCATGTTGCATACTTATCTATTTTACGTTATCCACAAATTTTGTCTGACACCATCAGACAACTTCGGATTTTGTTTCGAATAAATCTGAAAAACGTGGATAACTTTTTTTAATCTTCTTGTTTATCTTATGCTTATCCACTATTTATCCATTCCCTTCCGGTAATTTTTATTCGTCATAATGACGAATTACTTGAGTTGGTTCATTGGCTTTTTTTCGATATATCCTGTATAATAGAAGCATCAAATAAAGGAGTCGGCTTATGAGCAAAAAACTAACAGAAAATGAACTGAATCAATACAGCAAAGAAATGATCATTCAACTTTTTCTGGCGATGCAGGACCAAATGGAGGCCCTCAACCGCAACATGGAACTTCTTATTGAGCAGATTTCCATTGCAAACCAGAAACGTTTTGGACGTTCATCCGAAAAAATTGATATGCCTGAACACATATCTATGGATACATGCTTTAACGGACAAAAGTGGAAAAAGCTTCCTGACGAAGTCTATAAACGCCTTACATTCCATCCTGCTACTTTTGAAGTGGAAGAATATCACGTGACCGTTTATGCAGGTACAGACAACCAGACGATAGTGCAGGCTGACCGACCGGTAGACTTACTCCGTAACAGCATCGTAACACCGTCATTGGCATCTGCGATTATGAATGCCAAGTATGTAAACGCCGTTCCACTCTATCGTTTAGAACAGGAATTCAAACGGCATGATGTTAATATTTCACGTCAAGCAATGGCGAGCTGGGTGATTTTGTGTGCAGAAAGATATTTATCTCTGTTATGGGATCGTCTCCACTTTGAACTAAAAAAATGTTCTGTAATACAGGCAGACGAGACTCCTGTATTGGTGAACAAGGACGGCAGAACAGCGGGTTCCAAAAGTTACATGTGGGTGTATCGGGCGGGAAAAATGTACGATGCGTCTCCCATTGTGCTGTACGAGTATCAGAAAACCCGTAATACCAGTCACCCTCGGGAATTCCTTAAGGGATACAAGGGAATCTGTGTGACAGATGGTTATCAGGTCTATCATACCTTGGAAAAAGAGCAGGAAGACCTGAAAGTTGCGGGCTGTTGGTCACATGCCCGACGACGATTTGCCGATGTAGTAAAAAGCCTCGGCAAAGAGAAAGCGAAAGATACGCTTGCTTATCAGACACTCAAGAAAATCGGAGCCATTTATAAAATGGAGGAAGAACTTTCAACACTCCCTCCGGAAGAACGACTTATCAGGCGTCAACTCAGTGTAAAACCACTAGTGGATGCTTTCTTTGCATGGGTAAAAAACAACAGAGATAAGGTTCCCCCCAAATCCGAAACCGGAAAAGGATTTACTTACTGTTTGAACCAAGAAAAATATCTCAGAGTATTCCTTAAAAACGGAATGGTTCCGGCCGATAATAACGCAGCAGAACAAGCCATCAGAGGTTTCTGTATAGGCAAAGCAAATTGGCACGTAATAGATACAATCCATGGAGCTAAGGCAAGTGCCGTCATTTATAGCATATCAGAAACAGCGAAAGCAAATCATCTAAAACCATATAATTATTTTGAACATCTACTTACTGAAATCCCAAAACACATGGACGATAATAATTTAGAATTCCTAAACGATCTACTTCCATGGTCAGATAAGCTTCCGGAAACATGTCGAAAAAATATAACTTAGTTATTTACCGCCAATCATGGCGGTTTTTTTATCAAGGTACGCATGGTTTGGCGTTTACAATGTCAGGATGTACATTTCATACACCCCAACATTTATTATAGAATTCTTTTTTATTTGTCACTGATCAATTGTACAACAACACCTTTCAAAAAACTAGTTCATCCACTTTTTCTACAGACTTTTTAATAAAATCTCTTGGTGATAGTCCAAACGTCTTACGAAACGCTTTGCTGAAGGAATGTACACTGGAATATCCCACTTTCGTTGCAATTTCCGATATAGAACATTGTGAATATTGCAGAAGAAGCTTGGCTTTCTCCATTCTACGCTTCAATTGATATTGTTTAACAGGTTGACCATAGAGCTTTTTGAACACTCTTTCAAGGTGAAATTCACTAAGACATGCATACTTAGCAAGCTGTTGCAATGATAGGTCCTTTTCCAAATTCTCTTCTATCAGGTCATGTACTTTCTGAATATTATTATGAAATTTTTCTAATGACGGATCCGATTTCATAAACATCTCATGAAAAATCATGTAAAAAAGTTTTGAGCATAATTCTTTTTCCTTTATTCGATATAGTATCCCCTCTTGCGTATGAATCTTAATAATATCCATAATAATTTTATAGATTTCTTCAGGATTATTTAAACTAATATGTTCAGGCAATTTAAATATGCCGTCGCTAAGCAAATCAGGCCTTATTAATAAGTTATCCTGCTCGGTAAAAAGTTCTAAAGGCTTAAATGAAGTATATACCTTGTCAAAGTCATCGTAATAAATTAAGTCCAGATGCAGATGAGGCATATGAACAACTCCGTCCGTTATTGAATAAAACGAGTGTTGGATACCGGGTTTAATGATTAAAAGATCCCCCGGTCTGAGGATAAAATTTCTGTCTTCTATTGTTACATTTAAAGAACCGTGTGCCATATACAATAATTCATAGTCAAAAATGGCTCTTCTTTCTAAAACATAAGGGTGATAATCCTTATGATCCATAGCCACTCGTATATTCGGACTAAATTTATAACTTAAAGCATCCATAATCTTTTTCATTATTATTGTTTCACCTTAATAAATTAATAATTTTTGTATTTTCATACAATATAATTATTATACCACCTTTTGTTCACTAAAAAAAGAACGGAATATACCGCAACATTGGACAACTTATATCAATACAAGACAAATACAAAAAGATACGGATATTATACAATAGATATATTAAGATATATCAAAAGAATGATTAGGAGGTTTTAAAACATGAACACAGGTTTTAACGGATTAGGAATGCATATGGGCAACTTATGGAGACTTTCCAAAGCCCAAACCCGTTCCATTAGCCCTGAAAATTTTACAGGTGGTAAAGGCATGGGCGGAATGGCTACGGAAGGAACAGGAAAGATACCTGCCAGAGAACTTGGAATCGGATGGAAGGTATCACCAAGCATCGACCTGGAGCCGGGAGAAACTTTTGTCCTTGCAGATATTAAAGGCTCAGGAGCCATACAACATATTTGGATGACGGCTACAGGCGTATGGAGAAACAGCATCCTTCGAATATATTGGGATGATTCTGAAATCCCTTCCGTTGAATGTCCGGTAGGAGACTTTTTCGCATGTGGCTGGGGACAGTATACGCCCATACGTTCTCTTGCCGTATGTGTAAATCCCGGAAGTGCCTTTAACTGCTATTGGGAAATGCCTTTCCGCAAAAGATGTCTAATTACATTTGAAAACCGGGATATCAATCCCATGACTCTTTATTATCAAATTGATTATACCTTAACCGATGTACCTGATGATGCAGCTTATTTCCATGCACAATTCAGAAGGGTAAATCCCCTTCCTTACAAGGAAGTTTACACCATTTTGGATAATGTAAACGGACAGGGCCATTATGTCGGTACTTATATGGCATGGGGCGTAAACAACAACGGTTGGTGGGGTGAAGGAGAAATCAAATTCTATATTGACGGCGATAAAGAATTCCCTACCATCTGCGGTACGGGAACAGAAGATTATTTCTGCGGCTCATATAATTTTGAGAACAAACAAACCCATCAATACGAAGAATTTACAACACCTTATTCCGGATTGGCCCAAGTAATCCGTCCGGATGGATTATATTCTTCCCAAACCAGGTTCGGTATGTACAGATGGCACATTACCGACCCTATACGATTTGAAAAAGATCTGAAAGTAACCATTCAAGCATTAGGCTGGAGGTCCGGCAGAAGGTATCTTCCGCTTCAGGACGACATTGCTTCGGTAGCCTTCTGGTATCAATCCGAACCTGCAAAATATTTTCCGCCTTTGCCGGACAAGGACGCATTGGAAATTATATAATATGAAATATTTGAAAAAAGTTGAGGAATGCCGCAGCATCCCTCAACTTTTTCATTCAAAAATGATGGCTTCTGAAAGCGGTTTATTATTCATATTCTCCCAAATGTAAAATTTCATGACGGGCTTTTCCAAGGCATCCGGAACATTAATCTCCAATGTCATCTCCGTTTCAGTCGTTCCGGCACTTATTTCTCTTGTTCCAGTTACTATATTTTTTAGAGTCTTACCATTATTTCCCTCATTATATACGGCACATATGATTCGAACATTCATACTGTCATCAGGCGATTTGTTCAAGATGGATACGGTTGCCTTTATTCTTCCGGCACTAAGACCTGTTGATGTAATATCTTCATATACGCCCTCGGATATCTCTTTCTCATATTTACATCCTGTTACTTCGATAGGGAAGCCTTCCTCTTGTGCTCCCTCATATTGAAAGCTGCCGGTTATAGGTGTATTGTTGCCAAATCCCCCTATGTAAATGCTGTAAACACCATTTTCAGGTTTATTCATCTCATACCTAACCTGAAACTTTCCATATCCGTCGCAAACGGCTTCGCCTACATAATCCAACTCTCCTGAAGGTTTTTTTACCGTTACCGTAACAATTCCTTCATTTTTATTGCCATAACCGTTAATACGAACCATTTTGGAATCAACATCCACATTTACTTCGGATATTTCCGGGACATGCCCTTTGCTTTGTGCCAATAACCAATCCCACATCTTCTGGCTGGCATAGGTTTGATTCCAACTGTCATGAGCCGTCCCCGGAAATAAGGTCAATATCAATTTGCAGTTTGGTATATTCTCAACACCGGCTCTCCATCTCCATCCATATTCAACAGAAAAACTTGCCGTTCTCGTAGCATCACAGTTATACCCAGGACGTGGAGGACCGGTATAGGTCCCGGGATAATTGCTCAGAAGATCGGTTGCACTCCCTCCAAGAAGCTTACCTGCTATTTTATCACAATTGCCTACGGAATCAGTAGCATACACCGTAGGATCCCCCCAGTTGTGAAAAGCCCATACAGGTAAATCCTTTATCTTTGTACTATCGGTATCACTAAGTTTATAAGCGCCACAATCGGGCACAATTGCAGCGAGCTTTTCAGGATGTGTAGACGCATACTTCCATGTGCCTCCACCGCCCATACTTAATCCTGTCATATATATCCGTCTTGTATCTACTCTGTAGTTATCTTTTACATATTCAACCATTTCATCTATCACAGGCACTACATTAGAATGATACCAGTGCAGGTCACTTGCCTTTGAAAGCTGCGGCGCAATTGCAATAAACGGAAATTGCTTCCCTTTATTAATCTCTTTGGGTAATCCATGCTTCAATATATCGGATAATTCTGTTGTACCATTTCCACGCTCACCAAGACCATGAAGAAAAATAACCACCGGCCATGTTTTTGTCTGATCTGCATCATACCCCTCAGGCAAGTACTCGTAAAATCCAAACGGAGCATCTGTCGTACCTAACGGGCGGGCTGTCAGTTTCCCTGCTTCTGCACTTACGGGCAGTATATCCAACATAGAAATCATACTGCATATTAAAAGAATTAAAATAAACTTTTCCATTTTTTCATCCCTTTCATAAATATAATATATATCTCTCATTCTTTCTTATTGAGACAGCACCTTATCTCTGTATGAATGGTTCCTTCCACTTCCTCTCTTATCATGATAATGCGTGTATATTGAATTCCTTTATACTTGGGAAGTTGCTTTAATTCTATTCTGCAGGTCTTATCCGGTTTAATGGTTACATAGCATCTTTTTCCGTTAATAACCACCATATCATCTATAATCTGAACTTTTAGAGGAGTTACAAAATTTAGCATGACACTATCTGCATTATCCAATGAGTATGAATCATTCATTATTAAAATGTCCGGTTGACTTGAAATAAGTTCCCTTGAGCAATTTTTTAGAATGCCCTTCCAGCAGCATGAAAGGTCTATCTTCGAATAAAAGCCGACATAATCTCCTTGGGATAAAGGTTTAACATCTTCCGTCGGAGGATTTGGAGCCATAATAGCACCCTTTCTTAGCGGAATAAGCATATTATGCCATTCAATCTTTCCCATGGAACTGCCGATATAATCATCATAAGCACCAATACCCGGATCTGCAAATATTGTTTCGCCGGCAAACTGCATCACAAAGCTTCCTTTATCCGCATGAGCATGATTTGCTCCTGCATTTCCACCGTATTGAAAAAGCTTCAACTTCTCACCATGTAATTCCCTGACAGAAGAAACGGCCCCCCATTCCGGCATAACAATATAAGGTCTATACCAATCATATTGAGCAGGGATGGTCTTTTCCAACTGAAGGGTTAACAAATCAGCACATTCGGAACCGTGTTCCTTCCAGAGTCTGCGAAATATCGTTGTCCAATGACTTTTTGGCATGAGTGCGGCCAAAACGGAATACGCGTGTAATTGCTCAAGATGAGAGTCTCCTACCGGAATAAACGGAAAACTTTCATCCAAGGATAATACACACTCCGCAAAATCGGATGTCCGCTTAAGACTATCCGGAATCACTTCTGTCAGACTAAGTCCCCTTGATTTTGCATACCAATAAAACCCTGTGCATGCGAACTTGGCTACTGCCACAAAATAACCCGACCCCTCATCATATCCCCCATCCTTTAAAACAATGCGATTAATACTTTCACAAAGTTCCTTGTAGGCCAAATCCGTGTATGCACGAATGCGGGGCCAAAATTTTTCTACCACAACATAGGCCGGTAGTCTTCCACTGCTGAACCACGCCACTTGATTAATGGAAAATATATCTTCCGGCGGCTTTGAATACTTCCATATCACCCAGTTAATATTTGCAATTCCTTCTTCACACAGTCTTCTAAGCAAAAACTGAATGCCTGCATTGGTAAACATTTCTCCTGCCAAATCAATAATGGTTGAAATAGTACGGCAACACACGCTTTCCACAAAAGCCTTATGATCAAAAAGCAATCCGGTACTACGGCACATAAAACTGTCCTGCCAAAAGCGGCATGATGCAATGGCTAACGCATATCGTGCAGCTTTTCTCATTAATTCTGCATCTTTTGCAAGCAGTGCCGCTGTTGCAATATTTTCCACGTCATCAAAAGATTTATGATAATCTCTTTCTCTTGTAAAACGTCTATCCCTAAAGAGATTAACATAATCACTCACAATCTCTTCAGGTTCTTTCATTGCATAAGCTTTTTCACAAATATTTGTTACAAGCTCTTTGTTTTGACGTAAGTTTTCCAATCGTATTTTCATCCGCTGTTATATTTAGAAACGGTTTGAACTTTGGCTGATAACTAGAATCTTTTAGATAAGGTTCCCAATTTTTATCCTCCACAGTCAGGCTTCTTACATATGCCTTTTCCAATTGCGTATTTTGAAGCATTAGCCAGTGAAAAAATCCCTCTCCAGGGCAATCATCGGCAAACAGCACTTCTATGACAACACGTATTAACAATGAAGCACAAATGGGTAGGATATATTCTTTTTTACATATATGCTCAGATGCGTTGAATTTCTTGGTCACTGTTCCTTGATCGGTTATCGCCGTCAAAACAAGAGTTGTTTTTGGAGGGATAAGGCCGCATAAAATCAAATGATCATAACCTGAGCACTCCATACCAAAATCTCTTTCCATTTTTAATGCAGTACCATCTGCTACCTCGCACCCAAATTCCAGTTGACTCCAAGTTTCCTTAAGCCATACACCTTTGCCGTCTTCGGATTTGACATGGAAGATAGGCTCTTTGGAATAGATGCTTTCCGGTATCTGGTCCCACCATGGTGTTGATGTTTCGTCCTGTTTAATGTTTCCCATTCTCCATTTCCTGATACCGGATATTTGACGGTCCCAAAAGGGTTCTATGACCTTTTCTGCAACATTGATATTTATAGCACTCAATATGTATTCCTCCCAGTTGATTTTGCGAGCAACCATAGGCAATGTTGTCAACTGAATATTCTAATATCATGGATGCGATTCATATATTCCTAAATCGGTATTCCTCGTGCACAGACTCATCAGCTTGCCAAATATCCATTTGTCTTCGCTGTGACTCTGCGGGCGACCACAGGTCGCCCCTACAATAATAACATATGAATGCGTATCTACTGTAGGGGCGATTCAAGAATCGCCCGTAAAACTAGCAAATATTAGTAACTTAAGTTGATGACATTGATCCACAGGGCGCCCCTACACTAAAATTCCACCAAATCCTTAACCTGTACAGGCAATCCGGTTGCTATGGATTTATTGGCAGCTATCCCTGTAAGAATACTCATGGCACCATCGATATGGGAAGCCGCTCTTTGTAACGGGTCGGCATCAGGCACACCGAACAAGTCATTAAGAAGTATCGGGTCACCTCCGCCATGTCCGCCTTTGCCCTCTTCCACTTCCACTTGATAGGAATTTCCGAACATGGGGTATACGGTGATAGCCTGGCTTTTGATGGAACCTTCCTTGTCCTTGTCACCGCCTGCATTTACATAAACTTCTTCCGTAACATTGATTTCCAGTCTTCCTTTGGTGCCGGTAAAGGAAACCTTGTATCCTTCAATGGGTGAATAAGCATTCAGTGAGTACGTAAGTATGGCACCGTTTTTATATCGTACCAGCACCCCCATGGTATCTTCTATGCTTATGCCGTCTCCGAATACACTTTGGTCACGAATATAACCGTCGTCTTTTTCCGCATTAAGATATAGGTTTTCCAATTGTTCATTGCCTTCCATCTTTAATGCAAAGGGATCCCCTATGGCATTTTCACTGCCATGAGCTCTTGCATAGAATTTTGTAATGCCTCTTTCTTCGGCATTCTCGCGGCCATAAAACATAAGGTCTCCCTGGGCAAACACCGTTTTGGGTACGGTACCTAACCAGAAGTTTACTAAATCAAAATGATGGGTAGACTTATGAACCAAAAGCCCTCCGCTGTTGCGCTTATCACGGTGCCAGCGTCTAAAATAGTCGGCCCCATGAGAAGTATTCAGCATCCATTCAAAATGCACCGAATTGATTTTCCCTATTACATCATTCATAATCAATTCACGGATTTTGGAATTATGTGGTGCATATCGATAATTAAATGTTACACGCAGGTTTTTCCCGGTTCTTTTTACCGCATCAAGAATGGCCTGACATTTATCAGCATCCGTTGTCATAGGCTTTTCACTGATGACATCACAGCCCATTTCCATCGCCTTAATAATGTATCTATGATGGGTTCTGTCTATAGATGTTACAATCACATAATCCGGTTTTTGCTCCATAATCATTTTTTCAAACTCATCGGCACCATACAATGCTACATCAGGATAATTAAATTTATCCTTTAATACCTTTTTTGCATATTCCAACCTGGTTCTATTAATATCGCAAAATGCAGTAATTTCAGATGTATCCCGAAAAGTTCCTGCAATCGCTTCGTAGAAAAACCTTGCCCTTCCTCCGACTCCTACTTGTACATATCTTTTTTTCCTATCCATTTTTAAAACCTCCAGGTATATTAGTATGTTATCCGTACAAATTTTACTGAATTATTCTATGATTGTCTCACGCTCTTTTGGAATCTCTATATGCTCCCCTTTCACAAAATAAATGGGATTAGTCAGTAAAATACATCTTCCCTTCTCATCATATAACTCCACTCTTACAAAATGTATATCTTCTTTAATCGATAGACAAAATTCGCTTCGGCAACAGCCTTTATCCGTAATCATCTTGTCTTTTCTTATGCCGTCCGCAACCCACTGTATAGTCCAGCCTTCCATTATTTCGCTAAGTTCCAGTATAAGGACATAATCCGATTTCCTGACTCGAACTACCTGCCCCATCACATGTCCTTCCGACGTTTTAAAAATCAACTGTCCCTTAAATACAGCCGGATCACCGGTATAAACATTTCCACTTTTCATGGATCGGATTAGATTTTCTTCGGTTGGTTCCTCGGCATAGATCCATGCCGTAAAATTATTTCCATCCCACCAATTGATATGATTGGTATGATTGTCACTATCCCCGTAACCGGTAATAAAAATGCCGTTTTTGCTTAATCTGTCCCAAAGCTCCAGATAATAAGGCAGTGTAAAATGAGCTCTTTCTACAGGAAATCCTATTTCAATCAAACTGGCTCCGTCACATTTGGATGCAATGTATTTATTGGCAATCTCATCTAAAACCTTTTTACGCTCTTCATCATTGACCTCAATATTCTTCCAATGTTCAAAGGGATGATTTAATGAAAATATGCCTTCATGCCTTTTTACCCAGTCAATGGCTTCATCATGACTTACGTTATAGTTCTTCGCACGGTAATCGATAATCGGAACATTGGTACAAAAGCAGTTTTTATGCTGTCCGGCTGCAGATATTTCCGTACCTACATAAGGTATAATTCCATACTTTTGTCCTATGATTTTTGCTACCCGGCTCTGTTCCGCCCTTGCTTCCTCTCCCGCCAACTCATAATGAATATGGAAGTCATCGATATAGCACTGAATTTTTCCTTCATTTCTTACCTGCAGAACAATTGAAATGGTGTCAAAAACATTGTCCAATCCTCCAACCGGATATTTCTCCGCATCTTTTGAAAGGTTAAACTCCAATTCCTGCCACCGGCCTATGTCTGCAGAAACAGGTATAACGCTGATATGTTCTTCCGTTAACCCCTCTGTATTGCCAATCACATATCTTAACCTTGCATGCTTATGTTCAGGAGGACGTTGTGATAGCTTCATATCAAAAATCATTCTTGAATCATTGTCCGATAATGCTTCAACCATACAGGCAATCTTTAATGAAACCCGTGCCAGCAGGGAAACCACATGACGATGAGCCGTTGAAAAAAACATCACACCGGCAGTTTTCCATTCTCCATCCGTACCGTCGGCTACAGCCATCATTTTCATAGACCGGCTGCCTTGATATGCTTTTTCATTTGTAATTCCTATTTCTGATACGGCAGAATGCTCGGTCTCTATAGGCTTCCAACCTTGGGATGCTCCGGTAGCTTGATTATATTCAATCAACCCCTCATCTTCAAAATCAAAATGAACCACTTCATCCTTTTTCTTGCCTATCCGACTGTCGTGGTCGGTAAACCAAATAACGTCGATTCCTAACTGCTTGGCCTGATACATATGCCCTTCCATGCTGGCGATCCCTTCAAAACAACTGTGCATATGCAAATGCGCACAATAATATTCTCCTTTCATAATGCCTCCTAAAGTGTGTTTTTGTAGTTTATAGGAACCCACCAATTTTTCTCACGATGTGCAGAAAGAATTGGTGGGTTTTGTAATTAAAATTTCATCCTAATAAATTTATTTACTTTGAAGCAGCAACTCCATATGGTCCATGGAGTTCCAAACAAAGCATCGTACTTTCCACTGACTGGTTGCTTCCGCCGGAACGTTGAAGGCCTCTATTGCTTGAGCCGTTTGACCTTCAGCAACAGTACCCGAAATAATGATAACCTTTTCTAATCTATTATTTTCAGAATAGAGACCCATAATGATTACATAATCCTGATTGGGACTAATACTGTTATTCTTTATTTTTGCAGTCACGGTAATAGGTTGATTGGCTACCGCCGATAGATCCTCAACATCATTTCCTTCACTGTCTTTTACGGTATATTCTTCCCATTTAATCGGTTCAAATTGATCTTCTACTGCATGGAATTTGGCAATATTTGAAATTTCGCTTTCTTCAAGCCCTACCTTTTTCATAATGTCTATTTCTGAACGAATAATTTCTACCAGTTCTCTTTGTTCATTAGTTATATCACCTGCATCAGGTAGTTCTTCTATTAAATTTTCTATTTTATCTATCATCTCTATCACACTAAACCCTGTAGTTGTAACAGCAAATACAACTACTTTACCAGAGTCTATGGTTATCTTATCAACAATTTTATCCGGATCGGGGGTCATATAATATGCATAATAGTACCCTGGATATGAGCCTGACGGACTTGGCCTAATGGCTTTAGTCTTTGCTACAAAATGTTTTTCATAATTATCATCATCTGTAGGCTCATATGTAGATGTATATCTAAAAGAACCGATTTTCATCGGAATTGTATCTGCTGTACCATCTATATACAAAATTTTTGTTGTAACATCTAAATCTGCATCGCCTCCTGAACTAGAATTATTATTAGCAATAAATCTTATTTTAGAATACATTCGGTTATCAAGATCAATTTCAATTGGCAGACCATCTGCCCCATGAACTGCATTAGGCGCATTACTATATTCACCATCTTTGCTAAGCGGACCGAATTTGTATTCAACACCATCAAATGTAAGAATATTATTGTTAAAATTCGGTAACTTTTTGAGTTCTGTTTCATCCATTCCAATATGATCTCCCGAAGAGTTAAACATTGGTTTATCAGGTTGTTCTCCGTCTATAATAAATACGTCTCTTGTATAATCTAGTTCTACTTGATAATCATATGGAATTCTTTTCTCAGCATCTTTAAGCTTGGCAAGTTTTTCAGGAGCAATCAAATTCTCTGTAAGTCCTCGTTCCTTCTTGGCATCTTCTATTACTTTACGAATGCTCTTGATCAGCTCTCTATGTTCAATAGTTATCTTCGCAGGTTCAGGAATATCATCAATGAGCTTCCCTATATTTTGTGCAATCTCATTTAAATTAAGTCCTACAGTCGTAACAGCAAATATAACTGCTCTTTCACCTTTTATCGTTATTTTATCAAGAATTTTTTCCGGATCTATTGGAATTGTATAACTATATAACCGACCTGTATAATCAACTTTATATTTATAAGGTTCTTCAGCGCCTTCTGGAACAATATTTTGTACAGCTCCTAATTGCCCAATATATTTTTCGCCTTCAAGAAGTCCTCCCGCAGGCGGCCAATCCGCTTCTTTAATTCTAAAACTTAATATTCTGTTAATTCCTGCTATCACAGGTGTACTTTCGCCTTTATATGTAATGCTTATTTCTACTGTTTCACTTGTACCACTTCTGTCAGCATTAGCTAAAAAACTTACACTGGAATAATTCCCATCCTCTACATCTATAACAATTGAGTTTCCAGAAAAGTCTTTTCCTTTAACAGCATTTTTGCTATCACTAGGATTGCCTGGTGAACCTATAGGGCCGAGTTTATATGGAATATTATCAAAAGTCAAAATTCTACTTGTCGGATCAAAATCAAAAACTGATTTGGTGTAAAAAGAATCTTCTACTAACGCTACAAAATTTGAACCATTTACTCCATATTTTTCCGTGCTATACCTTTCATACTCACAGACAAATACATCTCTTGTATAATTCAAATCAACAAACTGCACCGGACGTTCATCTACATCATTCGCAAATGAAGTAGTCCAAGTAAACATACTTGCAAGTAGCGACACGACCATGAAAAATATTAAGGTTCTTCTCAATCTTTTTAACATATAATTTCCTCCTATTTATTAATTTTGTATAAATATAGGCATCCGCCTAAAATGGACCTTGAATATCACCATTAATAACAAATACCCTTTCAATTCTGCCGCTTCTTGTCTGAACAATGATTCTTGAGCAGTCTTTGCCGGCATCCTTATATGTGCGGATATCCGAAATACTTCCCAAACCGGCCTCAACATTACCGTTTTTATAGGTTATGGTTACAAACACATTCGGAATCTTAATGCTTTCGGTTAAGAATCTGGAGTCATTCGGGTCATAAGATGCTATACTCAAATCCTGTGTTGTATATTTCAATATGTTGTTTGGGTATATGGCATAAATACTGCCATATATCATCCTTAACTCTCCCTCATTAAAATACTCTTGTTCTGCTTTCATTAAGTCTTGATGGGAGTTAATTACAAAAGGATTTGTTTTTCCGGTAGTGTTGTCCAAACAGCCGCTTGTTCCTGCCAAATTACCTTTATGTCCGTTCGGGAATGCAGGATTTTCTGCACTTGCCTTATACATTATTTCAACTTGCTCCACATTATCATGTTCTGCATAATATCGGATGATATCCCCTTTTTCTACTTTATACGTATTGCCACTTGCCACTCCGTCACCGGCTATTTCAAAAGCGGAGCATTTGACGCCATATTGGTCAACCTTATCGTCTCTGCTAAACAATTCAACATATGAAGCTGCCGAATTCGATGTAATCTGAAAACCGTATACCTTTGTTCCTTGCTCACCGTCAAAATTAATTGATTTTACGACATTGGTTACTACTACGTAAGTTTTATTGGTCGCACGGTTTAATGACACATCGGTAGAGTCTGTTTCTAATACTACAAATTCTGCATAAGGGGAGTCCGCCATTGTGTTATACGCAGTCCCCAAATACTCCCTTCTGTCAATCAAGCTTGCTCTTTGAATAATTTTACATTTCCTGTTTTCATCCGGTTCTAATGGATTAACCAGAAAAATCAAAGTATTATCGTTAATCTGAACTTTTCCGCCAAATTGTTGGGCAGGACTAATATATACACTTGCAACGCCGGATATTGCTTGGTACATTGCCAACCTGCCCTCACCTCTGCTATCAACATTAGTGGTCAGGGGCAGCTCCAAATAACTAACTTCTTTATTGTTGTTTAGTTTGTAACGGATAATACCACTGTACCTCGTAATGGTACCGGTCAATCTTGAATCATGATTATCGTAAGTATTTTTATTGCCGTCCTGGTCCTCCAATGTAATTTTGTCCGCAGTATCCATTACTACAATGGTTCCTTTATTGGTTAATAACTTCAGTTGAATCTTGGCGCTAATACCATTTCCGGCCCTTGCTGCTTTCAGTAAATATGCAGGTACCAAGTCAGTGACTGCCTCAAGCTCCATCCATCCGACTTTTCCAAAATTATTCAAATAGACGGTATAGGTATTGCCTATTTGAATATCTATGCTGCCACTAAAATTTAAATAATCATTGGATATTTTATATTGTTCCTTGTCCCCTATAATAACTCGTCCCTCTGCATCATCCGAAATTTCATTCACCTTAAATGCTGCAACCTTTTTCGTAGAAATAATTGCTCTTACAACATTGCCGTTCCTTGAAACATCCAGTATGCTACCTTTCTTTATGTCTTCGAATTTCGCAGATTCAAGACTACTGTCCAGTATAGTCACATCAATTTCTTCATCTTTCGGATCTGCACTGAATACCAAGTCATCTGGAGAAGCATTTCTATTAGCTGCTTTGTTATAAACTCGATAGTTTTTGCTATCCACTTCGCCAACAACCCATGTCCGATAGCCGTTTACAATGATGATGTCATATTGATTGGAACCGTTTGATGATACTAACGTTACATCACCGTTATCAAAATTAAAATGATTTTGATCAAAAGATTTTATCGCCAAACCATTAAATATCATATATGGAACAGAATGCAGACTTACACTCCTTATATCATCCTTTTCCATATATTCAAGGCTTCCGACAGAGAGAGAGACAAAATCCTGTATATCAAATGTAATGGCATCATCATCCCCTGAAAGTGCTGCATATACTATGTTATGGATGTCTTCCCCTTCACTGTTGGTATAATAGAAGTCAACATGTCTTCCTATAAAGGATTTTACATACAGGGCCTTTTCCGATAATGCATAAATCGTATTCTCAATTTTTACCTGATTTTTACGCAGGTTGCTCTTACCGGTTAGAGAAGTGATTCCGTTATCCGTAATTAAACCACTGGATTTTTCAAGCCCCATAACCTTTGTAAGCAAGGTTTCTCCTTTATAGGTTTTATATCCAACATCATCCCCTACATTCATGATCTGAAGCAGCTCCACATCCGTAGAATTGACAATGATTTTAGCCATTTCGCCTGCTTTAACAATATGATTGGTCGGTAAACTTAAGCCTTTAAACAATTTCAATTGATTCGCCACTGTGATATACCCGGTAGGATACCCACCATAAAGATCGGCTTTTACTTTGTATCCCAACGCTTTTATAAATACTGCGGCAACTTCACTAAGTGACACCGCTCGATCCGGTTCAAATGCATTTTCTGACACACCGCTCATAAGCCCTATTCCTACAACAGCCTCGATATCTCTAGCCGCCGGATGTTCAGAATCCACATCTGCAAAACGATCTTCTTTCACCGTCGGTGGATGCTTCACAACATCATTGTCGTCACTCTTATAAAATGCGGAATACCAGCGTTCTTCATCATTTTCTTCGCCCAGTCTGAATAGTACACTTAAAATGCTTGCCAACTGTGCACGTGTAACTTCTGCCTCGGCATTGAAGTTTCCTTCTTCATCCTTGCTCATTATTCCAAGTTGGGTAACAAAATCAATTTCTGCTTTATATGGACTTTCTTTCACTTGTTCTTGGTCTTTATCACCTTTTTTATCCGGTTCGCTGCCATCCCATACATTGATTTTTACTCCTTCGGCATAAGATACGGGATAGGATACCTTACTGCCGCTATCAATAAAGAAACCTTTAATTCTTATGTTATCAGCACTGCTTCCGGCCGGCCGAGGTTCGGAAACGGTTACCACCAGCTTATGACTTCCTTCTTTCAAGTTTGTTTCTACGAAACTGTCTTCACCGCCATAAAAGCATGAACCTGTATCTTTAATGAATCCATTATCCAAATCATAAGTGAAAATGGTGCTATCGGCAGCATTTACCTTTACCACTAAAGAAATGACACGTCCTTCAAAGTTCAATACTGCTTTATTGCCAATTCCTGAAATACGAATGGCCCCATCACTTTCGATTTCATAATCCGAACCTTGCACTCCGCTGCTTCCGTCTTTATTGATTACACTCAAAGCGCCATTTTCAAGGGCTTCTTCCGCAGTGATATACTTCGCTGAGATTTCACCAAGATGATCAATGCTCAAAGGATTTTGTCTTAATTCCGGATGTCTGAAATATTTTTGAGGATTTTTGGCCAGCTCTGAAACAGCATAATCAGCCCATATTTTATACCCTGCCTCATTGGGATGTGTAGCATCTCCATAAATGGATTTTAATTTTAGAGGAAGCTTATCATAAGCAGTTCCCTTTTCCGCACCAACATATCCCAAATCCATCATATGCTTTACAAAATCAATCTCAGGGATGTTATAATATTTTGCTACCTTTGAATGAATCTCATAGCTGTTTTTAAAAGTGGAATTGGAACAGTATACAAACACAATGATGGGAGGATTGGGGAGAGATTGTAATCTTCTTACAATCCCCTCCATAGAATTTGTAATTCTTGCTGTTTTCGCAGCACTGGCATCCTCCGCCGAACCATCATTGATTGCAAACTCTACAAATACCATATCCGGATTTTTACTGATCACATCCCGTTCCAACCGGATAAATCCATAATCGGAAGCGGTACCTCCGATTCCCGCATTGTAATTATTGATTTTTCTGCCCGGCACCAGACCCTCGTAGGTTTGTTTCATATAATTCCCTACCGGAACCCTCCATCCGCTGGCTGCCGTTGTCGATTCACCGAGGTAAACAATGTTTACCTCTTGATCTCCGTTAAAGGGATCCCATACACTTGCAACTGCACTCAAAGACATTGTCGGCAGCATCGATATTACTAGAACCAAAACCAGTATCATAGACACGAACTGCTTCATAATCATTAATCCTCCTTTTAATTTGTTAACGCTTTTAATGCGCTCTCAATAATGTCCGAATCATTTTGAATATTTAATTCGATTTTTTCTGCGATAATAATGAGGCCTCTGTCATCCCAGAATACTTCCTTGCCAATGGCTTCTGATACTACCCTTAACGGAATCATCATACGGCCGTTTATTATTTCCGCCCCTTGTTCTATATCCTTCACCTGGCCGTTTAATGTGTAATGTTTACCATTATCTGTAAAGCTGATTTCATAACTTCCTATTGTAACGATTGCAGCGGATCTTTCACTATCCCACTGAACTTTTCCGCCAAAAGCTTCGGAAATAAATCTAAGAGGAACCAAGGTGGTATTATTTACAACAGTTGGTGAAACATCCGGTATCTCATATGTTTCTCTATGAATGAATGCCTTCTGACTGTCAACCTTTAACACCACTGCTCCCGGAGCTTTCTCAAACAGGTGGGAAATCTTCTGTTCATCGGCATTGGTTTTTACAATTCTGACAGCACCGGCAGCAATCTTTCCTTCACCGCTTCCTGTAATCGTCAGATCCATGGTTCCGTCAGAAGCATAATAAACGCCCATATCCTTCCAATTTGCATTTCCTCTGCTAAAATCCACTTTCATATATCTGGTGTCGGTTTCACCGGAAATATAGAGTATAAATGTAGCATTTTTATCTCCATCTACCAATACCGGATTCCAGTAATAAACCTTATAGATTCCGGGCTGAACGGAGAATGACCATCTTCCGCTGGCATCCGGTGATGATGAAACATATAAATCGATGCCGTCGTATCCTGCCTTTTCTTTCTCCCAACTGCCTTTACCGGAGTAAATACCTGATTGTCCCGCATAATAAACGGTTCCTGTTCGTTCTACTATGACAGGCTTTCCGTATTCCACAGGTACATTGCTTTCAGGATAAAGATTCAGTCCCTTCTGACTCATATCATATAATGCGAATTTTCCTTCATCCCAGACAGGATTGTAATCCAAGCAATCAAAAACTCGTTTACCGTCCACGTAAAATACAATTCTAATGTCTGTGTCAGCTTCGTATGCACCAAACCGTATATTCACCTTTTGTCCTTCCGGGATATATTCATTGTCAACAATGCTCAACATCTCATTCTTGCCGTTTTTAAACCGTTGAAGCTCTAATGCGTCTCTTTTTACAACAACCAGATAGCCATCGGTCCTCCATGGAAGTTCTTTTTCATCGGCAATTCTTAATCCTATCCCCTGATATTGCTCTCCCGGATTGAAACTTGCATCAAAATTGAGTATTTTATTACCGGCAATGTTTTCCGCATAGGATAAAATATTGCTTTTTTCATCGGATATAAAGCTTAATCCCGAATCTGTCCATGAAATATTGCCTCCGGTTGCTGTCCAGGAACCTTTTTCTACAAATAATTCACTAATATTTAATTCCTCCGGTTTACTTTCAGCTTGGTGCCGTCCATCCAAGTAAACAGGCCCTTCCGGAACAGCATCTGCACCTTTTAACATTACAGAGTGATTTTTCGGTGCAAATATTCCAAATTTTCCGTTATTTCTTACAGGGGCATCAACATCGATAAAGTCAAAAACTTTTTTTCCGTCCACTTTAAATATGACCTGTACCCCGTTTGCCTTATCAAGGACACCAAATTCGTAATCGTGCCATTCACCGTCTTTTAACGTATCATTATTGGCAGTAACCAATACTCCTCCGGGATAACGCTGCAATTCCATCATATTTGGTTTGACTACTATACAGTATCCACTGGAATGGTATATCTTTTTATGGTCTTCCTGCTGACGCATGGAAAATGCTGCCCATGCGCTACCGGTTGCCGGGAAATCTACTTTGGCCTTGAAGGCCAAAATTTCATATTTTTCCGGTTCTACATTATAGCAGGCTTGGTTATCTGTTAGCTCAGCTGCAGCAAGGGTTAATTCACCGTCCTTTATGGTCACAGGCTTTTCCAGAACTGCCCAATCATCCGGCGATTCCAACATATAGTCAATATTCTTATATCCTACATTTACATTTCCCAGTGCTGCCGACTTACTTCTGTCCAACTCAAGGACTGCCGCATCTAACTGTTCCTGCTTGATTTCACCTTTTCGTTTTTCATACAACTCCTTGGCATAATTCAGAGACTCTTCAAAGGCTTTTCTGGTTCCTTCCTTATATTCGCCTACATTGTCACCTTCTACAATACCATTTAGAATCATTTCGCACTCTTCTATCAGCTTGCCTAATTCTTCTTTATAAAGAACATCATAAAGAGCTGTAGTGAAGGCAAAGGGAACCCCGGATGACTTCCAGGTACTTTTCATCTGTCTCGAAATATTGATGGCTTCAACTGTCCAATAGTAAGTTTTCAGCCCTGTTTCCAGTCCTTCCACATTAACAAAGTTGTAATGAACCTCTTTCGTGTAAACAACATTTTTCATCTCCGGATCTGTCGCAATGGTTACTTTGTATTTATCCGCATGTTTCGCATCTTCCCAGCTCAAAGTCAAGTTTCGAACATCAATACCGGTTGCGCCGTTTTGAGGATATAGCTTTCTAAAGGATGAATTTTGACTGTCCGGCTTTATCAATTCTTTTCGGTTCTGATTGATTTGAAGTCCTATCTTATCAATGTCAAACTCTTCCGTTAAAATATCCGGCAATTGTTTTGCGGTTTCAGAATTACTTTTTACTCTATAATCCAGTGCTTCCGGATTGACAAAATCAGAAAGTTCGGAAACAACTACATTATTCTCAATGGTTCCCAGTTCTTGCATCCTTGCATTGAAATTGGTCGGTTTCATGGTAAGATTACCTACAATCCTGTTTCTATAAGGCGGCCATGGAAACTCCAAATTATTTGCAAAATATTTCATAGTAGGATATCTGGAAAGATAGGCAGGATTATTGACTACATTTTTCAAAACAGGCTCGAAACCATAATCCTTTACCGATTCCCATGCCTCGCCTCTGTTATCCGTATTAAAATTATTATCTTTAATCTCCAACAGTATGTTGCTGTAAACGTTATTGTCTACGCCACCGCCTACCTGTATTCCGGCAGCCCCTCTAAGAAACACATTGTGATGGATGATGGTTCCGCTATAGCAGTCATCCAAGAAAATTCCCAATACGTCATATCCAATCTTTTCATCGGTGCGAATATAGTCATGAACCAAATTATACGCTACTTCCGTACCATGATTGACAAGGCTTCTTCCTGCATAGATAACACCGGCATCAAACTGTTCTCTTCCGACATTAAAAAACTCATTATACCTTATGGTATGGTCATTCCCGTTAAAGTTCAAAGCATGGAAAGTTGCATAATGTACCACATTGTGCTCTACAAAGTTACCTACTCCGTATATACTAATTGCAGGGCTGTTCTTGGTGATAGTCGCAGGCTGATAAATGTAATTATTGGTGATATGGTTTTCGCCCCGTTCCAGAGTGTCTCTGTTACCACCTGTTAACTCTACGGCACTGCTGCCGATATAATAAAAATCGTTATCTCTTATATGACAATTTTTTACCCCGTCAATAATGTTACGGTTACTATTTTCAAGGGTACCTCTTGTAGAACCATGAGCAAATACGGCCTTTTGCCCGATATAAGAAAAGTTACAATTTTCAACAATAATGTCATCGCATTTATTCTTTAATTCAATAGCATTTGCACAAGTCTGGGTAAAATCAATTCCTCGAATGGTTATATGACTGACTCCCGTCATAGTAATAAAATTTTCTCTTAAGAGAGCCATTTCAAACTTTGCATTTGTCATACTGTAAGCCGGATAATAATATAGCATCAGGGTATCCCGGTCTACATACCATTCACCGGGAGTATCCAACTCTTCCAAGAGATTAAATGCCTTCCACCTTTTGGCCTCATCGTTAACGAACCCATAGTTGGAACCATAAGCCATGGTCACGGTTTTGTTTTCCGGATCAACCGATTTGCCTAATATACGCTCATATCTGTAATCTTTTCCGGGATACCCTCCAATATAAAAATCCTTTGCTGTTGTCCAACGGGATGGGTTTTGTTCTGCATATTGAATAATTGCCCCGTTACCGTAACTGGTAGTAAATGTTGCTGTACCTTTATCGATTACCTTTACCCAAGAAGTATAATTTCCGTTACCATTTGGCCACTGAGCAATGGGTTGCTCTTTTCCGTCAAGATAAAAAGCTATATTCTCTCCACCTAATGCCTCACTTGACGTGTTTGGAATAAATTCCGGCAAACTGGTGATGCCTTGCTTTTTTAAATCTAACTGTCCGACTTTATCGCGAGCTTCCTTTGGTATGCGTTCTAATACAGACTGATCTTTCACCGGCTGGAACTGCGTTGTATCAAGCTTTACGCTTCCTTTAAAAATGACCTTTTCTCCTTCTGCCGCTTCATAGGTAATTCGTGCATCCTCAGTTCCGGAGTCCATTTCATCAAAATTTACACCTTTACTAAAACGATATTCTCCCTCATGGAATACCACCCTTATAGGAACGTTTTTCTCCTGCCTCCTTACCAATAATCTTACGCCTTCAAGAGTGGCTAACGGCCTTTGTTCAGACCCGTCATTGACATCACTGCCTGAAGGACTTACGTGAAATACCTTTTCTTTCACTTCTGCTACAACAGGTGTAACTGGAATTAACATTGTAACAGATAGAATAAATATTAATATTCTCTTCATATTTCCAGCCTCCAAATTATAATTGTTAATCATTCCAATATTTCAATAGTGTATTACTATTTTGCTTGACATAAGGGGCATCAAAGAGTCATCATTCCAAACAAAGCATTCAATCTTCCCATTAACAGGAAGGTCTTCCGGCAATATGAGTTCTGCTACATAATCTCTGGCATTGCCTTCCAGCGTATCCTTCATTATTGTTACGGATACTACTGAACCTGAATGGTCCTTTACCACCGCTATAAGCGTATATTCCTGCGACTGTGTATACCGATTATTCAGCTTCATCTCTACTGCTGCAGTTCCATCTGAATATTCTTTTAAGGTATATCCGGAATGTACGATAGGACTGCTGATATAAAATATATACGGCTGTCCGCTACATTCCCAAGTACTGTTTATTGCTCTGGAAATATTGATTGCATAAACTTTCCAGTAATATTTGGTATGATTTGTTGGTAAATCACCAACCGCCATATAATTGTAATCGGATTCCCTATCAAAAATGATGTTTTCCATATTGGGGTCGGTTGCGATTACCAACCGGTACTTATCGGCATGTAATGCCTCTTCCCATGAAAACCGGCATTCGGAAGGATTGATATTCCCTTCTCCGTTCCTCGGATATATCAGATGGAAAGATGAATTCTTGGCATTCGGTTTTTCTAATATTGTCATACCGATTTGATTTAAATCAAAAGTTTCGGTTAATATATCCGGAAGTTGTATATGTATATCCGAACCGCTTCTTACTCTGTAATCCTGCTCTTCCGGATTGATAAAGTCGGATAGCTGAGATACCAAAATATTATTCTGAACGGTGCCTAATTCCGCCAATCTGTTATGAATCTGCAAGGATTTATTGGAAACATTATTTGTTATCACATTCCTGTGAGGCGGCCGGGGATCCGCATTAGAATCCGGCAATCTTGGATAAGCACTGTTGTATAATGCACCAAAAGGCGGATTAACCGCTCTTTGCAGGGCTTCTTCCAGATTCCAATCCACCTGCCAGGTTTCTCCTCGATTATCTGTATTGAGCACTCTCCCTTGCATATTGAGCATGATGTTATGAGCTACAATATTGTCCTGCCCTCCGCCTATCTGAACAGCTGTTGAGCCATTCACAAAGATATTGTGGTGAACATTGACACCGCTCATACGGTCATCTAGAAAAACACCTACAACATCGTATCCCAGTTTCTCATCTTTCCGTAAATAATCATGAACATAATTATATGCTACCTCAGAACCTCTCATGATGAGATTTCTGCCTGAATAAATAACTGCTGCGTCATAAACCTCTCTACTGACATTATAGAGTTCGTTATATCGTATGGAATGGTTATTGCCGTTAAAATTAATAGCATGAAAGGGCGAGTTATGGATCACATTATGTTCTACATAATTCCCTACTCCTTTAACTTCTACATTGGGTCTATTTCTTGCCAGTCTTGAAGCATTATAAATATAGTTATTATTGACAACGTTTTCTCCCCGATCAAGTGTATCTCGATTACCGCCGATAATGTCTACTGCGCTGCTGCCAATGTACTGAAATTTATTGTTTCTAATGATGCAATTCCTTCCGCCGTTTATAATATTATAAGAATTATTCTCAATTTGTCCTCTTACACTCCCTGTGATATAGACACCTTTTGTTCCTATGTATGAAAATGTACAATTTTCTATTGTTATTCTTTGTACCGAATTTTGAAGCACTATGGCATTTCCACATGTCTGGCTAAATTCAATACCTACAAACTTAATATCATGAGCGTTTTCTATATGAATCAGGTCATCCCTGAGCCATGCCATTTCGAACGTATGAACCGGTAAATCATCCATGGGATAATAATACATTTGCATGGTATCACGGTCGATATACCATTCACCGGGCGTATCTATTTCTTCAAGCAAATTAAATACTTTCCACCGTTTGCTTGCATCATTTACAAATCCATGCATAGAACCATGGGCCATGGTGATGGTTTTTTTATCAGGGTCAATGGATTTTATTGCCAATCTTTCATATCGATAATCATAACCCGGGTATCCGCCGAAATAAAGGTCCTTTGCTTCTAACCATCCGGAAGGACGATCCTCGGTGTACTCTATCACTCCGCCTGTACCTGTGTTAGGCTTCGTCTCTGAGCTACCCGGTGAAATCACTTTTGACCAAACGGCATAATTACCGTCTCCGTTGGGCCATTGAGAAATCGGTTGTTCTTTCCCATTGATATAGAACGATACATATTCTCCATTCAATCCTTCATTTTGCATATGGGGAACAAACGGTACTATTTCGTTTACTCCTTGTTCTCTTAAATCAAGTACCTTTACTTTTGACCTTGATTCAACAGGCAGACGTTCAAGAATGAACGGGTCTTCTACCGGCTTAAATTGTTCATAATTTAATTTACGGCTTCCTTTAAAGACAACTCTTTCATTCTCTGCTGCCTCATATATGACAGGTGCTTCTTCCGTCCCTGAATCTTCTGCATCAAAATATACTCCTTGATCAAAAGCATAATCTCCCTCATGAAAAATGACCCTGACGGTTTTCTCTTTTCCTATGCTTCGCACCGCTTTTCTTGCCCCTTCAAGGGATGCAAGCGGATTTTCAAACGTTCCTACATGGTTGTCATCTCCTATGGGAAATGGCTTTACATGAAGCTTTATTTCATTCTCTGATTCAACCAAAAACTGAATCTTTTCTTCTAAAGCTCTAAATTTATCAATACCTACAATGGTATCCTCATGAATTCCTTGGTGCGCTGCTTCATTAATGATATTACGCAATGCCAAAATCTTGCTTCTATAAAGTAAATGAATATCATCTACAGAAGGCAATGAAGATATGAATGTTTCTATGTTATTTCCAAGTACATGGGAACCAACTCCTATGGTTGTAACTGCAAAAACCACTGCATAACTGCAGTCTATTTGTATTTCCGTTACAATCTTGTTTGGGTCCGGTGTAATATAATACCCGTACAAATATCCTGAATAACTCCCCGGATCCGGATTTCCTAATCTTAAAGCTCCGGTTCTTCCAACTTTATGCTCCCCACTGATAAGCGGGGATGCTTCTGTTCTAAAGCTTGCAATTCTTGTAATCCCTGTATCTTGAGGATTCATTTCTCCAAGATACGAAATAGTTACTTTTGCATTTGCATGTGAGCTGGATGTACTATTGGCAATAAAACGTATACTGGAATAAAATCCGTCCTTTAAGTCTATAACTATCGGATTTCCGTCAAATGCATGTATGGCATTGGGTGCATCGCTAGGATTTCCTTTACTGCCTAATGGTCCAAATTTATAGCTTGCATTGTCGTAGTTCAATACACCGTTCGAATAGCCCGGCAGCATTGTACTTGTAAAATCTTCCTTTAAACCTGTATTGAATCCTGAATTGGTACCGTACTTCTCCCTGGCACCCACAAGTTCGCTTATATCCGATATAAATACATCCCGTGTATAATCTAAATCAAGCATGGTAACGGGAGGAATCTCTTCTGAAAACACCATTATATTAGATGTAACCAAGATTACGCTGATAATAAGAGATATTATATTTGCAAATGTCGTTTTCATCTGTATCTCATTCCTCCCGCAAGTTCATTTTTCCGTCTCTACACGCTATTTTGTTAATGTATTGTATAAGAGCTTCATATCAGAATAGGAATTCCAAACAAAGCACTCCATCTTATAACCGGATGAAACATCTTCCGGAATAAAAATTTCTCCGGTGATTTCATCAGAAGTTTCTCCTTCTGCCACACTACCCGAAGCGACGATTTTATCCATCATTCTGCCGGATGGAGAAAAGAGAGCAATAGTAACCACATAGTCCACATTGGCGGGCAAAGTGTTATTCTTTACCTTTACAAAGGCCGTAACGGTTTTTCCGCCGGATTCTACTACCGTAGTTGAATTGCCGTTTTCATCCTTTAATTCAAATTCTGTAACTTCAAAAGGCGCTTCAGGTATAAATGTTATGGTATGGACACTGCCCAAGGTCAATTTATTGCCTATTCCACTGGCAACGTCTTTTGAAAACTCAACAGAATAATTACTATCGTAATCCAATTCATTATTTATAATAACCCTGATATCTTGCTCGCCAACCGTTGCTAAGGAGTATTTTTCCGGCGCAATAGCTGCTCCGTTTTTCAAAACCCTAATATTGGTCTTATTGACGGTACTGCTATCGATAGGTCCGGAAAAATTCACATCAACATTCATGTTATCCAAGTCAATGAAGACACGATGATCTTTTATTCGGATTAAATGCCTATCAATTTCAAGGAACTTATCCATGCCTTCAATGTTATTGATTTCTTCATCACTCATTCCCATCTCTTTACCCATTTCAATCATTTCTAAAATAGTAGAAACCATCTCTCTGTTTTCCTGTGTAGGCGGGATTGATAAACCTTGAATAAGATTTTGTATACCTCCAGAAAGCTGTTCCTTGCTTATACCTACGGCAGAAACTGCAAATATAACTGCAGTATTACAGCTTATGGTGATTTTATCTACAATCTTTCCCGGATTGGTTATAATGTAGTAAGCATATAACTGCCCTCTATAAGAACCTCCGGGCCTAACGGCACCGGCTGCTCCTAAATAATACTCATTTTCAATTACATTGCCGGCATCCGCATCACTAGCCCTATAGCTTCCGATTCTAGTAACACCGCTAACCACCGGTACGCTTTCATTTAAGTAGGATACCGTTACTGTAGCCGAAGCAGGTGAACCTGATGTGCTGGTAGCTATAAAACGTATACTTGAATATAAACCATTGGGTATATCAATCACTATCGGATTTCCGTCTGCCGCATGAACTGCGTTTGCTGCCTCATTTCTATTTCCCGGACTTCCCAAAGGCCCAAATTTATAACTCACGTTATCATAAGTCAATATACCATTGGAAAAACTTTGTATATTCTTCAGGTTTGGTAAACCGGTTTCATACAATCCTGTATTGTTTCCTGAATTGAGCAATAACTTTACAGGAGAATCTTCTAATTCACTTACATCTGATATAAACACATCTCGAGTATATTCCAAATCCACCATTTTAACCGGAAGAATCTCATCACCCATTACAGGGATAGGTGCGACCACCGCCCCGGTTATAACCGCTAATATTAAAAGCATGCACATGGTTATCCTTTTCATTTGGACGTGACCTCCTTTATCTTCAACACTTCATACATTATTTTTGCTGCCTGAGCACGTGAACATTTTTCAAGAGGTCTAAAGGTTCCGTCTTCAAATCCGTTAATAATACCTGCTGAGGAAAGCGCTGCAACTGCATCAACGGCATAATCGGCTATACTCATGTTGTCTGCAAATTCTTTGCTTTCCTTCTGTTGCGGCCAGTCCGTAAAAGCTCTGTATACCATAACCGATATATCCTGTCTTGTAATAGCCTCACCTGTTCCAAACAGGTTATGGTTTTTACCTCTTATAATACCGGCCTTCACAGCAGCTTCTACATAAGGCCTGTACCACGAATCCGATTCAACATCTGTAAAAGCAATATCTCCTCTGTCATTAATTCCTAACGCCGTGCATAGTATTTTAGCAAATTGTTCCCGAGTAATATAATCATCCGGTGCAAATGCTCCATCTGCTACGCCATGGATAATTCCTTTCTTATTAAGTTCTGTTATGGCTTCTGCCGCCCAGGCGACGTTATCAATGTCATGAAACTGTTTATTTGACGGTGATCCCGGTTCAGGCGTAGGAGTAACTACAGGAATAACAACCGCAGGTGCTGTAAATCCACCCGATGATTTGCCGCTTGACCCTGAACCTTTATCACCATTGTTATTACCTGGCTGTTCCTGCAATAAACTATTAATCTTTGCCTGCATTGCAGTGATTGAATCAAAACCGCCAACCTGTGACGCAAGCTCTCTTGCGGCTTCATCCGTCAATGTTTTGGGAAGAGTCAATCCTGCTGCTGTCAAATTTTTATTGGTTAATATGGCATATACATGCTCATATCCGTTTTTCACGGGATACGCAATGCCTTTTAATATGACTTGCCGGATAAATAGTTCCTGCAATTGATCCATATTATCCATGTTCTTGCCTAATAACTCATTTCTTATTGCGGCTTGTCCTGCCTCACTGATTAAATTGGTATATGCTTCATAAATGCTTAAATCCATTTTTTCATCAATCTGATGAAGCTGAACAATTTCAGGATACAAAAAATCTCCGTTATTCGCATAACACAGTTCTTTCTTTTGTTGATTATAGGCTTCAACCACTGAATATTCCTGTAAAAGGCTCTGCAATTCACCTGCAGCGTTCTCGTCGTCAGGATCAATATTTGCCTTTTGCAGCTTAGAATGTATTCTTTGCGCCAACTTTTCTTTGTCTATCCCCGTATATGGTTTAAAAGTATCCAGTGCAAGGGCTCTTATATTTCCTTCATCTTCAAGCAATTCCGTCAAGTCCCCGACAGATGCGGACACAATATTTTCAATCATTTCTTTCCTGTCTGCGGGACTGGTAAAGTAAAACGTTTTGGATACCGTACCACCAAAATTACCGATATAAATTGTATAATCACCTGTATCTTTTACTCCATCAAGCATCAATTCAAACGCATAAGAAAATTTTCCGTCTTGATCGGTAACAATGGTTCTCTGATGCTGTAAACTACTAGGATCTGTAATCATCCCTTCAAGAGTTCCTTCAGGATTTAAAACCAATAACGATATTTTTTTATTTGCAATACCTGCATTACCGGTTATTGAAACAACATTGGTTTTCATATTAATGGCAGGTGTATCGATGCCGGCAGTTGTTTCTGCAGCTTGAACTGAAAACAATGTTGTTGCTATCATGGCGATTAATAATACAGCTATAAGCCTTCTTTTCAAGCTCAAGACCTCCTTTTAAATTCATGGAATAAAACATATCTTTATTTCTTTGATGCAAGAAACTCATCCACTTGTCTTTGTAGCTCTGCTGTGACTTCAAGATTTCCTGCCATATTTAATTTTGCTATACATTCTTCATAGATCTGTTCCGCATTTGGTAACGCTCCGCTTCCAAGGGACTTTCCATATTCCCCTGTAACCGCACTGATCTGAGCAATCTTTGATTCAAGAGCACTAAGATCAGGCGTAAATCCTATAAGCTTGGAATATTTTGTTTTGCCTGTTCCGTTTTCATTAACTTCTTTGAAAATATACTGCTTCCAGCCATCAATCTCGTTTTGTGTGTCAAATGCGTAATATGCATTTCCAACGATCCATTTCCATAAACCGTATTTGGCTGAAGAATTCGATTGTCCGACATAATCAAAGGTTTCAATCTTGTCATCGGATATCTTTTTATAATGTGTGTCTTCAATACCGTAAACTAATAAATTGTATAATTCTCTACCCTTTTCGGTATTCATTAGCTCTATAAGCTTTATGGCTTCTTTGGGATGCTTGGAACCTGCTGCAATAGCATTACCCCCTGCTGCACAAATATAAGGAATATAATAGCTGTCATCGGTCCAAACCACCGTTAAATCATAACCGTATTTGCTTTCCAAACGGTTTTCCGCACCTTCCATGGTCTGTTCAAACCATACCGTATATCCGTCTTTCTTCCCAATGTCTTTTTGCGGTTCCGCACTTAAAGAATCTTTTCGAATATAGCCTTTTTTATACCATTCCGCCACTTTCATGTATTTTAATTTGGTTTCCGGTGTCATATAGTGATGATATACCTTAGGATGATCGTCATATGTACTTATCACATATTGATCCACAAGGTTCTCATATCCTTTTCCCGATTGATTTCCACCTGTAAATCCCAATCCGATTTTACCGGCATCCTTTAATGCAGCAAGATATTCTTCAATGACATCATAACATTCTTCATTAAATGTTTTATTGGATTTGAACACTTTTTCAGCTTTTTCAACATCCCAATACTGCCCAGCCAAGTCAGCCTGTGTTACCACGCTCCATATCGCCTTGTTCATTTGCTGATAATTAGGAACAATATATGTCTCTCCGTCTACAAGACCATAATCCCATACCCATGAAGGAAGCTGCCCTTTAAAATCAGGTGTTTCTTTGTTTATGAGATCATCTAACGGCATAAATGACCCATTTCTCGCTTCCAAAATGTAATCCAGCTTGTAGGTTTGTATAATATCTACTTTTTCACCACTTGTTTGTATCAATAGATACTTTTGTGCATAATCCGCGACCGGTATCACTTCAATATCAACTTGTACATTTTCCATCCCCGGATATGTCTTTAACTTTTTATTAAACTCTTCCCATACCATGTCCGAATCCTGTTGTTCGCCAGGTCCGGGCATCAGCCATTTTAATGTAACCATTTCTCCTTTTTCATTGGATGTAACACCGGGTCGGTTGCAACTTGCTGCAGAAATCATCATTATCATTACCATTGCTAATAACAAATACTTTTTCATGCTTTTACCTCCTAAAAAATTTATTATTTTGAATTAACCTTTTATAGCTCCTATGGTTAGACCTTTTGTAAAATGCTTCTGGAAAAACGGAAATACAATGAGCATTGGACCTGCTGCCAAAATAGCCATTGCATAACGCATACTTTCCGTAGGAATCTGATAATCTTGAAACATACTGCTTGAAGACTCTTGCGCAATCTTATTGACAAATTCGCTTTCTCTAAGGATCTTTTGAAGCATGTATTGCAATGAATACAACTTTGGTGTTCTTATGTAAACAAGCGCTGTGTTCCAATCATTCCATTTCGACACGATTACAAAAAATGCGATTGTGGATATAACCGGAGTGGACAAAGGCATGATAATCTGAAAATACGTCCTTAATTCACTGGCGCCGTCTATCTTTGCCGCTTCTACCAAACCTTCCGGTAAGCCTTGAAAGAACGTTCGTATGATAATAATATGCCATGCGTTTACCAGTGCAGGCAAAACATAAATCCATATGGTATTATCCAAATGCAGATATCTGGTGTTTATAATGTAAGAAGGAACCAGACCTCCGCCAAAAAGCATGGTAAAAAATATATAAAACGTTAGAATCCCCTTGAACTTACAATTCGGTCTCGAAAGCGGATATGCGGTAAGGGTCATTACAAAAACGGACAAAGCTGTAGTTAGTAATGAAAAAATAACCGTTACCTTGTATGAATCGATGATTTGCGCAGGATTATTGAAAATTTCCTTGTACGCCCTAAAATCAATTACTTTAGGAAATAGCGTATATCCAAACTGATTAATTGCCGCTTCACTGGATATGGATATGGATATAAGCAATATAAACGGCAATATATATGTAAGGCTTGCAATGATAAAAAATGCATGAAGTGTTAACTGGCCAATGCTATACTTTTTCTCCATCTTAATACCCCCTTAGAATAAGCTGTTTTCCGGATTAATTTTTCGAACGATAGAGTTCGTAACTACTACAAGTATTAGTCCGACCACTGATTGAAAAAGTCCGACTGCAGAAGCAACTTCCAAATGTCCACCCACTAAACCTCTAAAAGTATATGTGTTGATTATATCCGTTGTGGGATAAAGCGTACCTACGTCTCTGGTGGTTTGATAGAATAATCCGAAATCCCCACTAAATATATGCCCTAAAGCAAGGGTTGTAGTAATCGTTATGATGGGTATAAGATGCGGTATAGCTATGTATATTGTCTGCTGCCACTTATTGGCACCATCTATCATGGCCGATTCAAACAATGATTCATCAATTCCCATTAATGCTGCATAATATACTATGGAATCCATGCCGACTACCTGCCAAATATGCACTATGGTGAGAATGAACGGCCATGCCTCCGGCTTGGAATACCAATCAATATCGCTGGGTCCGCCAAAAACGCCGAGGATTTGATTAAGCAATCCCGCCGAAGGATTTAACATCGCATATACTATATATGCGATTAAAACCATGGATAAAAATTTCGGAAGAATCATGACGGTGTTATAAACCTTGACAGCAGTACGACTTCTAAGATTATAAAGCATAAGAGCAATGGCAACTGCTGCTATAAGTCCTATGACAATAAAATCAAGACTATACAACACGGTGTTTCGAGTTACCCGCCATGCATCCTGAGAGGTAAAGAAAAACTCAAAATTCTTAAATCCTACCCACTTGCTGCCCCATATGCCTAAATTGGGATTGAACTTTTTAAATGCTATGATGATTCCATACATAGGCATGTACTTAAAGACAAAAAACAGTATGATTCCCGGTAATGCAAGCAAAAATAACTCAAAATTATCCTTTATGACATAAGCCTTTCTGCTTAAGTTCATTTTTGATGTCTTTTCTTTTTGAATTGCTGTGTTCTTAGCTATTTCACTATTCATCGTTTATTCCTCCACCGTTGTTATATTACTCACCTTCATCATACCACGGCTTGCAGAATAAACACAGTCCCCCATTTGTTACTTTTGTACCCCTATTGTAACTTCTTTGAATGTTCTTGCACGATAACCGGTAAAGTTACTGTGACAGTTGTACCTTTATGTTCTTCACTATCCACCCATACGCCGTAATTTTCACCAAACATCAGTTTTATCCTTTGATTGACATTTCTAATCCCTACATGTTGGCTGTCAAAAAAAGTCTTACCATTAATATCCGTTCTTAATTTTTCCAGCCTGTCAACCGGAATGCCCACACCATTATCTATAATACAAAATATCAAGCAGTCATCTTGCTGCTTACCTGTTATTTTTAAAACGCCACCTTCCCCCTTTGGACAAATTCCATGATAAATGGCATTTTCTATAAGAGGTTGCAAACACAATTTTAGCATCTTATTCTCTAAAACTTCCCGATCGATTTCCCATTCATCTACAAATACATCCTGATACCGTTCTTTCAAAATATCCACATACATCCGTGTATACATAATCTCTTCCTTAATGTTTACAATGGTTTTGTTCATCTCAAGAGTGTAACTTAAAAGTTTTGAAACCATATCAAGCATTTTGGAGCTTACGTGTTCTTCCCCTAATTCATCAATGATTAACAAATTAATTAAATTTAAAGCATTTCGGAGGAAATGAGGATTGAGCTGCGCTTGTAAAGCCTTGATATGTGCAGTATTTAACAATTCAAGCCTTCTTTCCAATTCTTTCTGAAGAGCATAATTATTGTTCACGGTTGTTATTATTTTTTCAGCAATATACTTTACCTCATTACTTCCCTTTTTGCTTTTTATTCCGCTCCATCGCTCCGGCCTTTCCAAAACCTCTATAATATTTTCTACAGGCCTGTAAAGACTCAATGTCATATACGTGGATATTAAAATACTTAGAATCAAAAGAATAAGAATGATTAAGGTAATAATACGTTTTGTAGCAACTACATTCTTACTATATTCATTAAGACGCCTAACCGTGGAATATGTCCAATGATAATGCTCTGATTTTAGATTGGTTACGGAATAAACGTTCTTTCTTTCCTTCTTAACAAGACTGTTTTGGGTTTGTGTGTTGATTAATTTTTTTAGTTCTGCATCTTCATTCATATTGATAAACCATTGTTCCCTATCATCACTATATAATACCATTCCATCATCATCAATAATAAATATATCTTGAGCATCTTCATCAATACTACCAATCATTTCTCCCAATTCTTTAATATTGATATTAACAATAATTGCTCCGTTTCCTTTATACGCAGAAGTTTTTTTCATAAAAGATATGACATAAGGATATGCATTATTTATTTTTCTTGGCCAGATTATCTTCTTGTGTGAACTGGTATTATACTTTTCCAGCCAACCAATATCAGTAAAATCCTTTATCGAATAATTACCTGAGGAAAAAACTCTCTCCCCCCGTTCGGAATAAATATATATGGAATGAATATATTTATAAATCAACGGATAATTAAGGAACTTCTCGCTAAGCCTTTTGTACATTTCAGGAACAAACGCAAGAGGCTCATCTGCCGATAAATATAACTTAACACTATCATTTGTTTCAGCATCTGCAATAAGCATTTCTATTTCCCGGAAGATAATATCCCCCTGGGTTTTAACTCGCTGTGCATTAATTTGATTGGAATGAATCAATTCTTTTTTCATAGTGCTTATGGAATTATTATAGATTAAAGAGCTTATTATAATGATGATTCCGATCATTAGGATAATCACTCTTAAGAAATTTTTTACCAACAAACTATTAAAACTGTATTTTCTTAATGCTTCCAACACCTTACTCTTGTTCTTCATAGCCAGAATCCTCCAACTTTAATACATGTTTTCTATATTCCATAGGAGTATAGCCTGTATATTCCTTGAATACTTTTAAAAAATGCTTCCGGCTCCTATAACCAACCTTTTCAACGATTTCGCCTATTTTCTCACTTTCCAGCAAAAGCTTTACTGCATTTTTCATTCTGACACTAACAACATAATCATAAAAGTTTTCGCCCGTCTGCTGTTTAAAATATCTAGAAAAATATGCGGAGTTTAAATACACGTATTCTGCCACTTCATCTCTTGTAATATCTCTGTTATAATTTTCCATTATATATTTTTTTGCTTTTTGAATGATTCCATCCTCACCATTATAAGAGTCTAAATGCAGAGAAGACATGATCTTATCTACAAGAATATTCACTAACTCAGAATGATTTGAATAGTCGATATTGCCTAACCTTGGCTGCCTGTTCATAATTCCTGCATTTTGAAACACTATGCTTAGTTTTAATAAGAAATCTTCAATCTCTTTTTTATTGTCTAATTTACTGCTGACTAAATTAGTCAGAAGCGTTTTAGCTGAATTAAGATCCGATGATTTTATATAGGAAACAAGAAGCTTTATCTTTTCTTTTTCATTTTGCAATCCAAATGCAGTATTGGATATTTCACAAATATTCCGGAATGAATAATTCTCCTCTATGATGATATCTATCTTCAGTATATTTTTTATATCTTCAATACAATCTGAAATACTTTGACTGACCTCCAAATTGTCTTTATTGATGATTATAAAAACAAAGCTGTTATCATTCTGAGATATATTATATATATCCTGAATGTTATATCTTTTCTTTAGAATATTCAGCAACGCTGTTCCAAATCTTTCTTTCCCGTATTTCCATCTTGTTTCCATGTAATCATTTAAACCAATTATTTTAATACTTAAGAATACACCTGCTAATTCTTCTAATGGAAAGGGAAATTCCAGCATCTCAAATCGTTTGGGAATATCATTTTCGTTCATGCCGCCCATTGCTATATCCGTGAAAAATTGTTCCCGCAAAATCGTAATGGTTTCCAAATAATTATCTTCTCTAATATGCATTTCATCCAATCGGTTTTTTAATACTTCAAGTGTTTTTATAAGTTCTTTTACATTGATAGGCTTAACGATATAATTCAAAACATTGTATTCAATGGCTTTTTTGGCATACTCAAATTCACTATATGCACTAATAATAATTACATTGCACCCGGGCATGGCTTTATAGATATTTTTTGTAAGCTCCAATCCCGACATGACAGGCATTTTAATATCCGTTATAACAACATCTACTTTATGGGATTGCAAAAATGTAAGCGCTTCGTACCCATTTGAGAAACACCCTGCAACTTCAAAGCCTAAGTTATGCTGTTCGATATACTTGGCAACAATATCTCTCGCCCTTTTTTCATCATCCACGATGATAAGCTTATACAAAACACTCGCCCCCATTCCAGTAGACTGCTTATTATCAATGGTATACATAATATGTTTATTATATCATATATATAAATATATTTTAATATATAGAATTTTAAAAATATATTATAATAATATTATTTTTTATATACTACATAATTTAAGGTTCTATAATAAATGTTGGAGTGCATGATTTCTCATGAGGATATCCCCTGATAGGTTCCAAAGTCATCTTGTAGGTTATTTTAAGAAAATACCGCGTAATGAAAGACATGGTGTTAAATACTTCGTTTGTAATATGTGGCCGCCACATATTGATTTGGCTAAAGCATTTTTTCCTAATGCTAAAATTATTATTCACTGCATAAACTAAACATAAATACTTAATATCTTCAAAAGCCTACATTTTAGCTAGGTTTATTAAGTGTATCCTAAAACATGTACAATTTGATATAATTCCATCATTTTATTAAATTACGGCTAAAAATAGTAATGGAGTGGGATTAAAGATAATTCCACCCCAACTATTGACAAAGAGCCACTCACGTACTTTCACCAAACCCTTTATTTAAGCACGTTTGACATTCATAATATCACGTTTAATTTTAATTTTTCACTAATTATTTTATTGCCTTAGTAGTAAGGTAGTAGTATATCATTAATTGTCCAATCAATTAAACCTTCCTGATTTACGCAATCTTCTTTTAATCCAACGAGTATTTCATATATATCTTAGGGATTTTACTAAATTTTAGTATCATGATGTACTATGCTGTTTTTCTGTGTATCACAGAAAAATGTTATCAAATTGTTATCAAAAATAATTCATCAACATCATCTGATCCAATTAAATTTAATACTTTCCTGTTTCTCTATAACATCAAATTCATGATGATCAGATGATAATACTGCAGCATTTCTAACAACCGCTTCACCTAAAGCAATCGAATCGGCAAGTGACATCCTATACTTTGATTTTAATTTTCCGGCTACTCTGAAAACTTTATGATCAAACGTCTCTATTACTTTAATAGGTGTTCTCAATATCCTACGATATACCTCTTCCGCTTTCAATTCTCCCTCTGCCCGATAAACACCATAATAGATTTCGAAAATATTTATTTTATTCATATAAACTTCAACATTTTCACTCATGGCTTCTCTATCCGCACCATCTTCATTATTTAACAATGCTAACAACGCACACGCATCCATTACATAGCTGTTACTCATTGTTCAAGCTCCTTGTCTTGTTTCTTTTGTTTCATGTAGGTTTCCGTATTAAATTGACTGCCTTTCAAAAAACCTCTAAGCTCAGCTATCGGATCTTCAATCGGTTTTATCAATATACCTTCTGCAGTCTCTAACAACTCAATTTTCTTACCTTTAAGCTTTGCCGCAATATTCTCGGGCAAATTCAATTGTTCAGCTTCATAAACTATCATTCCCATTATGACACTTCCTGTTAATTGCATGGGATTAACTTTAATTAACTATCTACTTATATTTTACTATAATTATGATTCTATTACAAATAAATTTCATAATTTGCTTAAAAACAATAGTTATTTTATACTTATTCTCTCCATTCCTACTCACCACATCCAAAGTCATAGGACAAAGGGAAAGTAACATTGTAATGCTCTCTTATTTATTCTAAAAGCTCTTCTCCACCAACTAACAGGATAGTGTTAAGCAGCTATTTATATTGTCCTATTGTTATGCAGATCAGCCGCCAGCCTCATGAAGCACTGCGGCAACGTATTATCGTCAACTGCCATTTAAAAGGTCTCACTAAGGATGAAACATTTGATTATATTACTTCCCGATTAAAAATTGCCGGATGTCATGAGCCTATTTTTACGGATAATGCGCTTGAACTTTTATTTGCCAGCACCAATGGTTATCTTCGTCTTCTCAACTCCTTTTCTCTTAAGACACTCTTGTTTGCTTTATCCACTGCATTCCTTATTCTTGCATAAACAATCTCATTCCCTCTCGCTATTTCCTGTATCGCTTTATTTAAATGATATCTGTCCAATACAAATTGCACTTTCGGTAAATAAGACAGCCCCGTTTTGATCCATGTCGCTCCGTCTCCATGAAAATATATTTTTTCTATCTTTTCTACATCATAAACCGACTAAATCCATTCCACAGCTTCTTGCCATAAGAAAAAATAAAAATCAGGAAAAACCTTCCTGATTAAATTACTATATAAAAAGTATTATTCCCAAAGATAACATATCGTTGTCAATGCTCCAAGTTTCCAAGATTGATTATAAACACTGATCTTATCAAATTCATCCGACGCTCCCAGTGTGTATAAAAAAGTTTTGCAACATCACCTGCTGAACTAAAGTTAATAATATTATCGTGATTCTTTTTCATAATATTTTCAAAAATATATTCATCAAATTTATAGCCCCAATCAAAGCCCTTATTTTCTTTGCGCCAATTAGCCGGTCTTAAGTTATGAACAACATTGCGCTGCCAAATATAAGAACTCCCTATTCCCTTAACGTACTTAGCTCCTTACCTATTTGACAATGCACTTCTGCAGAAGTATTAGCATCTATACGGATTTGAAACACAGAAACATCCCTATCCGAATACACATGGACCAATACTGACCACATTCCATGATCAATACCCCAAGAATTATTTATATTTCGTTTCCTTTGAAATCAGATTCTTTGCTATTTTAGCAATAACTGGTGAGTCTAATAAGTGAAAACAGATAGTATCACCTCAGACTTTGGTATTCTTTCAGCGATGTTTCTCCAAATTTTAGAATAACTATTATCTTCAATGACATTCATCGGTGATCCATGTCCTACAAATAAAACCAGCATCAAAATTATAAACGATGCAATTTAAAATTACTATCGCTGAAACTAATTTCGATATTAACTTTACAATTTTCTCTAACTTGAAAACTCATAATATTTTCTTACCGTTCACTATGATGAATACCATAAAAAGCATCATCCATTTTATAACATGTTCCGACACAAAAAACTTTCCGCTTATTAAATAAAAAAATGAATTATAGACATAACAAAAGTTACAATGGTAATTATAAAAGTTATCCTCAATAATACATCATTCGTTTTAGAATCTAATAATACTTTTAAATGAATCATTTCATCTTTAAGTAACTGTATTTCTGTTTTCCGTTCTTCAATAGTTTTTAAATTGTTTTCTATTTTTTGATTTAAATCATTATTATGTTGTTTAATAGCTTCTGCCTGTGCTTGGAATTTTTCCTCAAACTTTTGCTCAGCTTCAGTTTGTTTTTTTAATTTTTCCTCATATTTCTTGTTAATATCCTCCTGCGCATGAAGTTTTTCCCCAATTTTCCGGATTTTTTGTGATTGAACCTTCAAAATATCATCATAATTTTTTAACTCTTGCAAAATATCATCTACTTTTTTAAATATATCCTCTCGTTTTTTCAACTGCATTACAAGCTTCATAATTGTTTGTCTTTCTGATTCAGACAATTCATTTTGTGAAGCTCCCTTCAACCTCATTTCAAGTTCTTCCACAACATGCCGATTACTAAAAATATTACTAATACATAGCTTAAATAAATTTTTCAATATTTTCGCTAATTGTTTCTGAAAGTCAAAAGAAACTTTTTGCACTTCAGTTATTTCCTGAACCGCCTTGACTAGATCTACCACAGTCAATTGCAGTTCTTCAATAGCAACTTTTTTCTTTCCAAAGCCGGCCGACCTATTTTTGGCACTCTCTGCAGACTTTTTTGCATTTTCAGCTGCTTCCGTTGCCTTATCAATACTATTCGAAAACTCATTAAACGTTTCATTAAAATCAGATAAATCCAAGTCGATTATTTTATATGAATTCAAATGAGTTAATTCTTGATTCACAATTCATTACCCCCATTTTAAAATATCACTAATATTATCAATCAATCCAGGATTATGTTGTTCTATATCATCTCTATTTTCACCTATGTTATACATTGATTGCCTGTTTGCCTTCCAAGCTTCAATAAAGATTATCGTTGACTTTTCCATCATTTCAACTGCCTCATGAATCGTTTCTTCAGCCGTTTCCGCTGTTTTCCATGTGTTAGCTTGCATGTAGTAAACTTTTGCATTCATTAAATGTAATTGTTCACTTAAAATAGCTATTCTATCATTCTGTATTTTTTCTCGTTTCATACCCATTAAGATATCCGTACCAACTGCAACTGCACAACGGCCAACACCGACAAAATTTACACGCAGTATGAAACTTTTCGCAAAAACTGCTTTATTTCCTCCTGATGTTACAACCCCTCGTATTACAGCATCAGACATATCTACGATTGTGAATACACTGGTTGCAATAGTCAACATACGCGCAATCGTGCGGTTTTTGACCGGTTTCACTCTATTCCAGTCAACTAGCTTCAAATCACTGATTTTCTTTATTTCTTTTTCTTTTATTTCCAACGCTAATTTGTGAATAAAATAGAAACTGCGCACCATACATTCATTAAGTATAACAGGAAATGCCTGCCTCCCCAACTCATATGCAATACCGAGTTCTGCTCGCAAATCAATTCGCATAAATTTCGCTGACTCTTTAATAATCTCCCCTTTCTCATTGCGCTTTGCAAGTAAAGTACCGTTAAACAGCTTTGAAATCCATAACGAAAATTCTTTAACTCCATCTTCGTTCCTGAAAGAATTAAAAATTGGTAGTGCAGACAATTCTTTTAAAAGCGAAAGTATAGGACCAGGCACCCCCATTCCTTCACCCGGTGTTGAACTTGAGCCTGCCATATCACTAACTAAATGAAAAAACCAAAAAACAGTACCAAATAATATTTTTTGTGGAATATCCTTGCCAATAAGAGACTTATCTTTCACATCAACAATTATAAAAAAGCCATTTTTGTCAGTACCATATGCTTTTTCAGTAAATTGGGTAAGGAGCGAGAAAAAAAGGCCAACCGGAGTGGGATGATGCGCAAAATCTCGTAAATGATGCTGGATAGAACCACCTAACTCATCTTTAGCTTTGTCGCTTGCCAAACCAAATCCATTTTCAAGATGCCTAATGGCTCCTTCAAGGTCATCTCCTTTATAGCCACATTTTCGGGCCATCTTCTTGACAAAATTGATGACCTTTTCATCACTCCACTTGTTACCACGTCCAAAAATAAACTCACCAACCCAAAACGAATCTATTATTCCCGCAAGTATACCACTGCCAACTGCAATCATATAATCAATACCATCTGCGCTATTTGTTAATTGAGCAATATCTTTGTTCCATTCTTCTATTCTCTTATCATTAAACAACAGTGCTTCGTTAACTTCATGAAGGTCATTTATAGTATCGTTTTCTCTCATCTCCACATATTCGGGGCTATCTTCTATTGTTGAAAGCTCAAATTCAACCTCAAAATCATTTTTTACTACTTTCATCTCAGGAAATTTAATAATTTTTCTTTCTTCCATCTGTATATTGACACCTCATTTCTTTAGTAAACTCAAAAGTATATTGCAACAGGATATTGCAATCAAAATAATTCTCTTAATCCATCTTATTTTTCTTTTTTTAATGCATCCATCATGGATTCTATCGCCTTAGCGGCTCCAGATATTCCCATCATTTTCAAAAGACCATTTGTCAATATTCCTAGAGGAGCCAACAACACGGCACTAACCGGATTAAATGTAAAGACCATCAGCAACGCAAGAGCAGTTGTCCATCCCATTTTTTTATTTTTTTCTATATTTATAATTGTTTGACGTGTCACACCAATTTTTTTGGCAAGTTCTTCTTGTGAAAGGCCAAGTTTTGACCTCAATACCGGCAGATTTTCAGCTAATGCATTTATTATTTCCTCTTTTTGTTTATCGTCAAGCTCCTTTACCATATCCTAACACCACCTTACCCAAGGAACTTATGATATATCAATATTATACATTAAGTTCTGTTAATTGAAAATACAAAATGTAAAAAATTTTAACATAGCGTAAAACTTTTTAGGCATTCAGTATAAGTTCTAAAAATAACATGTTCGGGTAATAATCCTGATTATGAACATGGTTTTTAAATTTATCTGCCTAAATATTCCCGCAAAATTATCCGATACAAATCAATCCGGAACAGGAATCTCCAAAGCATCGAAAATATCACATTGCGTCTTTAAAACCGGATTGAGAAATCTTGATTTGGAGTGTGTTTTTAAGTCCAGACGCTTTATTTTATCAAGCTCAAGAAGTATTTTTTAACGTGCAGTTATTATTCTACATATATAAAGGCAAGGATTTCATCATATACGAACGGATTATCAAACCTGAATTCGCATAGTTTGATACTATCCAGCCACTATGATAAGTATTCATACAAATTATAGCATTTTATATTTCTAAATTGTATATCATACACGCAATTGACATATCATCAAGAGAGCTTTTGTTTTCAAGTTTTTTGACATTGTATAAGATAATTTTGCGGAAATTTTAAGTTCACAAAAAACTTAATTTTTTCGGCACTCAAATTTTGTATAGATTGATTCCAACCTACTTTTTCCGGTAGTAGTAAGATAGTAGTAAATACAACAAAGGCTTTGAAGATTTAAACCTTCAAAGCCTTGATTTTTCTTGGTTGCGGGAGGAGGATTTGAACCTCCGACCTTCGGGTTATGAGTTCGAATTTATACTTTTTGCGGCTTCCCCTTATTTTCTGTAAAGCTTGATAAATAAGACTTTGGCGTTTGTATTTTCTTATAACAAATATTATTTTTGACTACTATTTTGCATTTATAGTAGTCAAATAGTAGTCAATTTTTTATATCTTTATGTCCGTTCGTAAACAAGGCCGACATAAAAATAAACCCGGAGCAATCCGGGTGTTTTTTGGCTGTCAGTTAGTTTTTTTAAATGGTCATTTTTTCATAAACATGTGTTTTTAATAATTCATATTCGTCATCATCAAAAGTATCTAATTCATTAATTGGAGTAAACATTTCATCTACAAGATTATTTTTATCATCCACAAAAAATTCCCATTTATAAATCCAATTTTTGCTATATATACCATACAATTTTGACAAATCCAAATACACATAATCCAATTTAACAGTATTAAAATATTTCTTTAATTCATTATAAAAATATTGTGAATAATCTGTTGGATTATTATGCTCATCTGATTCTACTATTATATATCTTTTATTATTGATAGTTTCATATAAGATAATTGTAGCTGCCCCAAAAACATGATTATTTTCAGAAAATGTTATTTTACCACATTTTTTTTTCCAGCTTATATCTTTCATAATATTTATCACTCCACACATATTTGGCACCTACTTATTTTAAATTATATCCTTATTATAACTATTTTATGATAGAATGAAAAGTATTTTTTATTATTTCTAAGCTTTTATTATATCTATTAATAAAATCTTGGTAATTATCTACGATCATTCTAGGCTTTGGCCCACTATGATTCAGTGGATTTCTAGATACCCACATTTGATCGCAAAGAACAGATAATGCTTGTAATTGTTTCTTACGTTTTCCCTCATCTGACGATAGGTTGTCATGAAAGCAAGCTTTTAATTGTCTATCCATTTCAAATACACTTCCAAAATCCCACTGATTATTCATATCAATTTGTTTAACAATTCCCAACGTAATCAGAACTTTCTTAAAATATCCTTCCATCGCTTTTAATACAGGACCTAATACAACCGAATAATCTGGCATTTTCATCTTTGAACTTACAATGCATTGTGCTGAAATCAATACATTTAAATCATGTGAATATAAAAAGTTAGCAACTTCTTCTGATAGTGTATTTTTTACTATTGTCTGATTAAAATCAATATTCTTAATATCATCATCAGTTATCAAAGCATCATTCGTAAACCTCCGAATTATTTGACTTATTGGAACCTTTAATGTTCGCTCAACCAAATAACAGACATCTTCCCATAAATTATACTTCAAACCTACAATTTGTAAACTACCATTATTAAATTGAATAACCGTAACACTTTCCTTCGAATCATTATTAATAATTTTTAAACGATAGGCTTCATTATTTGAACGTTTTTCTTCTTTTATTTGTAAATGACTAAATTCGCTATACAAAAGTTTTTTTATTTTATCAATTTCAAAAGTTTTTAGTCCTCTATAAGTAACACTACGATTTTCTACCTTTTCAATTTTTTCATAATTAACAAACTCATTGTATACTAGTTTATTTAAATTTTTATCTTTTCCAGCAGTATTATCAAGAGTTAATCCTCTTGCAGTTACATATATTCTAAGTAGTCCTTCTTTGGCTTTAGTATTAAGTTTGAAGTTATAAAGTTGAGGATTATTTACAGATCTATCAACAGAACAATTAATATTATATTTCTTGCATATTTCTGTTAATACTTCAACACATTCATCAACTGTCATATTTATATTTTTCACTATAAATGTTCCCCCTTAAAATACATTAATACAAAAAAATTCAAAATTATTGAATACTAGTAATATTATTCTCTATAAATAAATAAAATCCTTCATTATTTCACATTTTTGTATTCCTAATTAAATCTACATTTTAAACAAAAAAACAAGGGCAGCCGAAGCCGCCCTATTTCTTATAATTGTATATCTTCTCAACCAAATTTGTGTTAGAAATTTCTTAGCCTATATAATCACCAATTTTTATCAATAACCAGAATACATCTGTATCCTGATTAGCCTTTTGTCTCCACAAATCAACATTACTGATAATACTCCAATGATTTAAAACATTTAAACAATAATTGAAATCTCGTCCCATAGGATTTTTAACGCTACCACCATTTTTCATAATGTAAATATAAGCCTTCTTTAATAACCAAGCTACATCGGAATCAGCATATGCTTTTGCATTCCAGTATTCTTTATTTGAAATTATATTTCTCCATAAAAATTCCTGAGTACAATCTTCGATAGTAGGTACATATTCTTGTGAAATATATTTAATATTTAGATATTCACAAATACCTTTAAGAATCGCCTCGGCAAAGTCATTTTGTCTGGTAGCTAATTTATTAGCATCATTTGCATTGGAAATAAATGCAGTTTCTACTAAAATTGCAGGCATATTTGTCGAACGTAAAACTTTAAAATTTTCAACTTTTATACCACGGTCACGTGTTTTAAGGTCAGCAACAATGTGATTTTGTACAACTCTAGCCAATTGCTCTGCTTTACCACATAAAGCATATACCCATGTTTCTGTTCCATTAGCAGTTACATCAGAATGTCCATTACAATGAACACTCACAAAGTAATCTGCTCTAGCATTATTTGCTATATCGCAACGTTTTTGTAGCGAAGAATTTACATCATATCCTAGATTAGTTTCTTTCGTAGGACGAGTTTCAACAGTTTCAAATCCGTGGTCACGTAATCTTTTAGCCAACTGGTGCGCAATAGCAAATGTTACGTCTTGCTCTCTTAGACCATTACCTGCTCTCCCAGTATCATATCCTGAATTGTTATGCCCAGCGTCTATACAAAACTTCATTCCTAATCCCTCTTTTCGGTCTGTTTTATCAACTGATTAGTAAAAACGGCCCCGCCTGCCGCCAGCGCACCTTGAATAATTGCTTCGACTGAAAATCCCATTAAACCTATTGCCAATGCTACGCCAACTGCTAACAATATCCATGGAATACACCAGTCAAAAATTCTTGGGGTTTGTTTCAAAAACACGCCCACTATATAAATAACCGGTACCAAAACATATACATTTTCACTTATGAATTCTAATACATCCATAATCAAAACACTCTCCTTTCCAAATCCTCTATACGGTGATTAGCAACTTTCATTTTTTCTTCTAAAATATAAGTCCTTTCGATAATTGAATTGTGTTTATCTACTTTCTTTTCCAGTTCTTTAAGTCGGTAGTTAGTAAGCTTGCTGCTTGCCATTATTCCACCTAAGGAACCTATTACTGTTCCAGCAAAAGCTATTAATGCTACAATTATTTCATTCATGCTGCCTTCCTCCCTAATGAAAATTAAGCAGGAGCAAAATAAATCACTCCTGCCGTTTAACTATTCAGAGTATGAAGTTGTTTATTATTCTTCCGCCTCCCCTTCCGGAAGAACATCTTCTTCATCAGCTGTTTCCTCTTCTGTTTCTTTATTTAAATCCTCTGTTGGCTCTTCCGTTTCATCCTCTTCAGTATCATTTTCAATTTCTTCTGATGTCTCTGTGTCTGTATTCTCTTCTCCTGAACCTTCATCTATAGAGTCATTAATTTCACCATCTGTCTCCGTTTCTGGCTTTGCTAATATCTGTTGACAGTCTTCCTCACTAATTAAGCCGGCAATAACTGCATTTCTTACTCTTTCTTCAGAAATCTTCCCTGTATCATATAATCTTTTTAGTATAATGCTCCACATTTATTACACCCCCATCATATCTAGCATCGCTAATGCCAATGTGTCAATTTGTTCCTGCAATAAATCTTCCTTTGTTGGAATATCTGGCGCACTTAACTTTGCTTCTGCCTCATCAATAGATTCAGCTACTATTGACTCAGCTTTTAACCTTATTGCTTCATCCGGCTGTTCAACTTCTACAACATCAAACTCTATCCGTTCAGATGCCAACTGACTTACCCAGAAATCCTTTTCTTGCTCTGAAAAGCAAATGTGAGTTTCATCTTTCGTTATAACTTCATGAGTTGCAAAAACTATTTTATTGCCTTGCAATCCTATAATCATCGGCATTTCCCTCCTTATGACCTATTGGATGACGTTGTTATGGACCCGGTACCTGAAACTGTTGGTGACTTACCGTAGCAGTCATTATTTGCCACCCTAGAATAATTTCCTGAACTATAAATGCTTTGAGTTGTACAATTTCTTGTCATATTCATTTGAATATCAGCATACGTACTTAAATTATATATACCGTTCACGCAATTTCTCACTTTGTTCATGTGAATCATTGAATTAGTACCGCTTGCCAAGTAAATACCAAAGGTACAATTCACCAGCAAATTCTTAAATACTTTCGCATCATTACCTGAAAGGTAAAGCCCGTATCCATTAGTTACTGCATTCATAACTGTTACATTAGTTACTAATATATCATTACATGAAAGTAGCCTTATACCGGTGACATTATTAGCGTTTGTATTACCATTACAATCAATCCTTATACCTTCTATCCTCATTCCTGTTTTAGCATTTGCATAGAACATATTGCATTTTTTACCGGCCTGTATGGTATTTGTATCAAGCTTTATATTAGCATTGAATCCAATAATAGAAATGTTGTCCTCCAACTCTACCAAATTAAATACTCCATCGACTTCAGTGACCCCATCTTTATTAAAAAAGTAATCACCTGGCATTAACAAGATTGTACCGCCTGCAGTTCCATTTAATTTAATTCTATTAATAGCCAATCTAAGTTGTTCTTGGTCGCCTACAGCATCACATATAAAATCCGCTTTTTCCTTATTGAACGAATTTACTGCCGCCACTATTACAAATCCATCAGTGACCAAGTCATCTAATTTATCAAAATTCTCATTGATAACCGCTATATCTTTTTTATCCGTATATTCAGGCTTTTTTAATTTCTTTTTCACCGTTGTTAGCATCCATATCCCTCCTAATTTTCAAATTCAAACGATTCGTTCGTTGCTAAAGGATACCATTTCCCCAATTGCCAACTGGATACAACATTATCAGGAATAGCATTTGCCGGTACGAAATATCCTGAATTGTTAGCCAGGTAAACATTATACCATTTACCTCCCATTTTGAAGTTTAATATGTTTCCTCCATTTTGCATTGATTGAATGATATTTTCCGGTGTAAGAGCGGAAGATGCTAAATTATATACGTCCCTTCCTATCATTATTGAATTATCTTCTATTTCATCTTTTCTTGCCCGATACTTTTCTATTGCTATCTCTTGTTCATATGCGCTTTCAAAGCCTTCTCCGCCTATCTTAAGGATATATGATTTTCCTAAATACTGATTTGATAATCTGAATCTAAATAAAAAGCTCCCACTCTCTGCGGTTTCGGTCTGATTGATATACCGAATTCCTTGTGGAAAAGGCAATTCTTTATCGTGCAATAAAATTGTTATTTGACGCTTCCCTGGCTCATTTACACTTCCAAAAACACTTATTAAGCCATTTTGATTCATTACCACTACATTTTTTGCATTAGCTGCTTTTACTTCTGCTTCTTTTTTCACGCGTATATCCATTGTTCCATCCTCTTTTAACTTACCTGCCCCTACGACCTCTAAGCCCCGATACAAAGCAACTTGTACTTTATGAATTGGTTGGAATATAACTGGTATGCTCATAATTCCTTGATTTAACATTGAAATTTCACCAATGGTGGCATCATTCACGACTATCTGCCAATAATCAATATGAGCTTCATCAGGAACTTTAATTTCTAATAAACTGCTTACATCGGTCTTTTGTGTAAGCGTCCAATGGCCTTGATATACGTCAACCTTCTCTCCATTTAAGAAGAGGCCTGCTATAAAAACTAATATTGCCGCCACACCTCCGGCTACTGTCTTTTTAACTTTGTTGTTATCCATCTGTCATCCTCCTTATCTGATTAATATGCCATATCCAGATCCATTGCTAAGTGTCATGGCATGAAATCCGGCTTCCAATCTATGTATACCTGTCTCCAAGTCTTGGCCCCAAGTTTGTTCACTCCCCCATGGCTCAAACAAACTATCCAGCCAGTTTTCATCCGGATTCGGTGGGTTAGCAGTATCCCATGCCCTAATTGCAAGATTATTAATTCCACTTAACAATGCTTGATTTACCCTTATTGCATTTGCTATTGGAGTTACATCTGACATTCTTACTCCATTTGAGTATAAGGCCCAATGTGTAACATTATAAGCTGCAAAAGGTTTAATAAAGATATCCGATGTCATTCCTGATACCACCGAAATGATTGTAAATGAGCCACATGGCATAATTGCGGTTTTCTCAACGATAGCCGCTATGGCCGGATACTGATCACTGGCCTTTAAGTTTGCAGAGCTATCAATATCAGCGCGAACTGTCGCACTGATAGCCGGTGTAGTAATTCTGCTTTCAATCCCATCATAGATATACAATTCAAAGTATAACAGACCGGGTACTGCAATAGCGTCAGTTTTTATAATATATTCGCACTCACCCTGTTCAGCATTTGTAATGACAACATCATCATCTACATACGCTGTTCCATTTGCTCTCCGGAACCCTATCAAAATCTTCTTTCCAAGCAATGATTTTGGCTCTTCATTATCAAAAATTTTAAAAATTACTTTATATGCATTCTTGTCACCAGATACAAAATAACAGCCTTTCCCTATAACATCCTTTACCTTTCGCGTAAAAATATCCAGTTCAAATACATTTGGTGTTCTCAAGGTGATCTCCCCTTTCATTATTTAATAATAAAAAAAGAAGCGCTGATTAAAGCACTTCTAAAAGTCCATATTTTTGTTTCTGTTCACGTCCCCAAGCTCTGCACTCTTCGACATACTGATTATATGCTATAAACTCTTCATTTTGTGGATTTAAAATTCCAAGTCTCAGCATTTTAAACTCTTCATTTTCATCCGGATATCTTTCACGAATTTTAGCGACAACTTGTCGGTCAATACTTTCTTCTGTGACTGGTTCCGGTTCCGTCTCCTTATCAAAAGTCAAAATTGCTCTATCTTTAAAAAATTCTTCTTGAACCACCCTCTCATGCCTTTCTACAGCTTCTTTAATCAGAACTTTTCTCTCTTCCAAAGTTTTATATTCCACAGTCCTCATTATACCACCTCACTTCAATTCCATATCCTCCATATATGCCCTTAAATTTCTTATACCACCAATTACAATATCTCCATATCTATAGCTTCTATACCAGTTATAAATAATTTTAAATGTTACAGATGCACCTGGATTAATTACTATTGAATCAGTAGTAAATACTGCCTCTTGCCACGCATATGGACTATATGGGCTAGTTGTATGAAGTATTTCTCCGGTATTAACATTCACTAAAGAAAAATCAAAATTTGCTTGCTCTTCCCACATATCAAATGTTATCTTTAAAAATCTCTTTTTATAGCTAGGGCTTACTATAAGTCTCATATTAAACTCACCTGTGCCACTAGCATTTTCATATTGCAACCCTTTGTTATGCTTCTCTTCTGACAAATTACTTGCTTCAAGCGTATAGATTATGCTTCCATTTGCATCTCTTTTAGCAACAAATCGATAAAAATCACTTGCATGATAATTATCAAGCGTGTCAGCATCACCAGTTATCGATGCCGGCAACTTGCCTTGTGCATTTAGCCTTAATATCTTATTAGCCTGTGGCACTGTTACGATATCATCATTATTTGGCACATAATACGGTACTGCCTTGCCACAAACATTTATATCATCACGTTCATCTGTTATAGCAGATTGAGATATGCTTGTTACCCCTGCAGCAACATATATTTGAGCCAAACTTATTTCATATATTTGACTTGTTCGTGTGAGTGCCGGTGCAGCAGGATTGGATGCAGGAGTTCCTTGTATTATTAAAGCTTCAATTACTCTGTTCATTACTACATCAAGCCTTAGTACTACTCTGTCTATTCTATTCAGTGTTGCATCAGCTGCGTTAATTGTTAGTACTTTATTGCTATCATTCTTATACCAATATCCGTTTATCCATGCCTGGCCGGATTTCACTTCAACAGTCATCCCTGCCGGATCAGTAGATGTTACTTGTAATTCATTGCCTACTTCCGGAAAATAACCGTTTTTAAAAATTCTACTAAATACTTCCGCAAATTCTATTTGATTATATTGTCTTGTATCACCCGCTTTACTGCCAAAAAACCTATATTGTTCTGCCATTACTTATATACCTCCTGCAATACATTTTTTCTATCTCGCTTAATCAGACTTACCAAGTCCGGTATCTCTTTGCCCGCCTCAATTTTCAATTCATAGCCTTTGTCAGAATAATCTTCCGTGGCAGATATTATTCTTGTATGCATTGTTGCATAATCGCTTACAACCGTTATGATATCGCCGACATTGTAATCTTTTTCATAAACAAAACTTTTATTTTCCTGTACTACATCAAACGTTAACGAAATTTCCTCTTTTACTTCTGCAAGCTTTTCTTCTCCTCTTTGAATTAGTAGCGAGTCATCTTCAATATCTCTTGCATCTACAAATATTTCTCTCCTGCTTAATCCAGTTGCTGTACCTACTTCTACGACTGCTCTTTCTGCCGCTTCACCTTGTCCTGCTACAATCGCCACGTTTTTGCTCTGCTGTCTATTGTGAATAAATTCAAGATTACTAATATTATCAAATCTTTCCGAAAAAATAACGGGACTATTTTCTGATTGATTTGTACTTAAATCTTTTCCTTGCAATACATTTAATACAAATTGTTTGTTTTCAAATGTGCACTTATATCCTAATCCACTTGCAATACATAATTCTGTTATTAACTCTTGCAATATGTTAAACCTTGCTTGTGTAGTTGTAGAATCACCACGATTATAATTAATCCCAAGCGTGATTAAATCTGTATTATTGCTAATATAATGATGTATTGCTGATTCATAATTTCCTGTAAAAACATCATATCCGGTTCCGGTAGAAACTCCATATTTGCAAATCGTATTCTGCATTATATAACTTGCAACATCAATTGTTTGAATTTCAATCGTATCTAAGGTACCTTTAAAATAAGTAATAACATAAGGGCATTTTTTATGAACCAAAAAATTATCTATGTTAACAAGTTGTGAATTTCGTTTTTGTTTCGCTATTGACATATTTAATTTATTTGCAGCTCTATAATTGGTTTGCACTGAGAGTGTATCAAAATCATCTATAATACCTATAAAATTTAAGTTTTTATCATAAACTTTAATCTCCATGTCTACACCCCCGAGTATTTTGGATAAAACGATAAAATACAACTGCTATTTGCATCTGATTCTGCTGCTGTGTACTCTAATTGGTTTTCTCCGACTCGCAAGCTGAAAAAATCACTATTTTCATCAACATAATGAAATGCATTCTCTCCGTTTATACGTACATATTTATTACCATACTCAGTACCAATTTCTAATACATCTTCTGCCTCTATAGTCCTGTTTATTTTGATTTCTGCACCGATAGTTGTATTTTTTATCGCTGGATTAACCAATTTACCTGTTAATTTCAAAAATACTGGTGCTTTCGTATCGCCTGGATTATTCACTATCATTTTCGTACCGACTTGCCCAAAATTGATTGGAAAGCTCATAGGAAAACTAAATCCACCTTCAAAACTGGCCAAACGAAAACTGATTGGTTCAATTTCAGTCCAATAAGGATCCGGACAAAGTATATCGATTATAAAATTTTGATACTTGAATGTTTGTTGCTTTGAAAATTTAGGCCCTACTTCAACCTGACACTCTATTTGCCTTTTTATGTTCCCGTATTCATATATTATTTTTCCTTTAGACTTTGGAAAGAAAACTCTTAGCAATCTTGCCCTGTATGCTGCAATTTCCTCTTTAGACTTACCTTTGATAGCTCCGGTTAATGTTAGTTCCCTATTCATTAGTCTTACATTAGTTACAGTGGACCCATCTTGGCCTATGCTTTGAACTCTTATTACTTCTGCTGTTATCCCGTCAACTCCGGATAGTTCTTGAAAAAAATAAGGGAAAGAATACGTTAATGATATACTTTCCCCGACTTCATTTATATATGTTACTTTTTCGTATCTATTTTTAAGCATATGCTCAACCCCTAATATCCAAGCGCTAAATCTCTCTGAGTCTTTTGTATTTGCCTACCTAATTCAATCGGATTCGGCTGCGGATTGTACACGTTTATTATGGTATTACCGCCTTTTTGTTTTTCAGAAGCTTCTTGGTAATAAGGTTCTATGATTCTTTTTGCCTGTTCGGTTGCATAATCAAATATATCTTTTTCTGAATATCCAAATTGTTTTAATATCTGTGCCTCTTGAATTGTTGACCTGAAAGCAGCCTGAAAATCTCTTTGATAAGAAGTAGCTTTTTCTTTTTGAACTCTATTCCGCTCTGCTAGAGCAGCTGTTTCTAACTTTAATGCGTCTGTGGTTTCATATATTTCATTCTTCAGTTTTTCGTATGCTATTTTCTCTTCAAGCAGCTTTTGTGTATACTCTTGCGCTTGCTTTGAACTTTCTCCGAATTCATATATAATATCATTAAGTGCTTGTTCTGTCACCTTAATATTTTCTGCCAATATAGCTAATTGTTTCTCCTGCGCTTGTAATTTCATGTTTAATGCTTCTGCAGTACCCTCTAAATCTTTATTTTGTAGTTCCCAAAGTTCTAATTCTTTATTAATAATACTAATAGCCAAATTTGTATTTTCTTTAACTTTGTTAAATGCTTTATTGATTATTTCAGCCATGTTTAAAACTGCTTCCTCAGGTTTTTTACTATTATCCTCTATACCCTTTGCAAGCCCTTCTGCAATATACCTGCCATATTCGGCCATTAACTTACTTGGCGACTCAATTCCAAAGAATTCTTTGATTGTTTTCCCTATTCCGGATACAAAACCTGTAACTTTATCCTTAATCCATTGTGCCATACTACTTATGCCATTCCATAGTCCTGTTACAATGTCTTTGCCAAATTGTACAAAAGCGCCTAATTTTTCTTTTATATCTAGTAATAGATTATCAACCCATTCCCGGAATTGTGGATTGATATTATATAACAGCTTTACTGCTCCAGCTATCGGATTTGTAATGAACAGTAATATTTCTTGCCAGTTATTCTTAAAAAAGTCCACAACAAGCTTAAATGCATTAGGAATATCTTCTTTAAAAAGTTTTACAATCCAATCCCATACTGATATTGCAGCATTTTTAATAGCATCCCAAGCACCAATTATGCTATTTCTAAAATCTTCATTAGTATGCCACAATGTTACCAATCCCGCTGTCAATGCTGCTACCGCTGTAATGATAATTCCTATTGGACTTGCGCCTTGAACAGCATTTAAGGCTGCTTGTGCAATGGTCATGCCTTCAGTTGCTGCTTTCCATTTTTTCATAGCTTCTACAACAGCATTTACAGTAGTCATAACTTTCCACCCAGCCATTGCAGTAGCGATTGCTGCGGCTCCAGCTGCAATATTCCCTGCATTATCTATTAGCCAAGTGAATCCATCAACTATTGGTTGCGTATCTACATCCTTAAGCTTTTCTGACCATTCTTTTATTTTAGGCAATAACTGTTCTCCGATTGTTATTGCTACATCCTGCAAGTTATTTTTTAAAATTTGTATTTGGCTTGCTGTGGTCGAATAACGTTGTTCAGCTTCATTCGATAAAGCTGTATTTTCTTCCCAAGCCTGAGTACCTATTGCAAGTGATTCAGAAAATAAATCACTTGCACCTGCTGCTCTTAATAATGCATCTCTTAATCTTACTTCTGATATTCCCATATCATCAAGTATTTTAATTGCAGAAAGCCCTCTTTCTTCAGCACTTCCTAAGCCCTGAATGAATGCAATTATTGCACTTGCAGCATCTTCTTGAAACGCTCTTCTAAATTCTTCACTTGTCATTCCTGCAACCTGTGCGAATTCACTCAATCGTTTGCTATTCGTTTCAACTGCTAGCTGCATATCCACCATAACTTTTGAAAATGCAGAACCTCCAGCCTCGGCCTCGATTCCAACGGATGAAAAAGCAGCGGCAAAAGACATTATTTGAGCTTCTGTCAACCCTATCTGAGCACCAGCGCCGGCTAATCTTTGCCCCATACTTACAATATCAGCTTCTGTTGTAGCAAAATTGTTTCCTAAAGCAACTATTGTGCTGCCAAGCCTATCGAAATTTTCCTGGTTCATTTGTGTAATATTTGCAAATTTGGCAAGTGCACTTGCGGCTTCTTCTGATGATAGATTCGTTGCTTCACCCAAATCTATCATTGTTCTTGTAAATCCTAAAATATTTGGTGTTTCGATACCTAATTGTCCTGCTGCTTCTGCTACTTCTGCAATAGCTGTCGCTGAAGCAGGTATTTCCTTTGACATTTCTCTTATTCCCTTGCTTAATTCTGCCAATTGTTCCTCTGTTGCATTCACGGTTTTCTTCACACCCGCAAAAGCACTTTCATAATCAATTGCTGCTTTTGCAGATCCTATAACAGTACCCGTTATAGTTGTAGCTGCTGTTATAGCTGCTTTTTTGATTACATCAAAAACACCTTGTAATTTTTCTTGAGCGTTTTTAAATTCTTCGCTATTTTTAAATGCCTCTATTTGTGATTTTGCGTAATTCTTCATTGCTTCTTCATTTTCTTTTAGCTCTTTTTCCATTTTGTTTAGCTCGGCTGTTGCTTTATTTACTTGTGCTTGCCAACCTTGCGTTACCCGATCATTTTCTCCATATTTATTGCTTGCAGCTTCAAGACCTTTTTGCAGTTCAGCTAATTTTTGTTTTTGTACATCAATTTGTTTATTTAACACCTCATTTCTTGCTGTCAAAGCTCGTATGCTTTTGTCGCTTTCATCAAATTGACTAGCTACCGCTTTCATTTCATAGCCTAGAGCTTTCATTGTTGCATTTATATCCTGTATGGCTTTCCTAAACTCTTTTTCACCTTCTATTCCAATTCGAGGACCGATGTCGTATGCCATATTCTCACCTGCCTTTATAAGGGGATAACATCATCGATTGTAACTTCTTTCGTCAAGCTTTCATATGTTATACCTTTCAACCTCATTATTAATTCATTATCAAATGTCTTTTGGTAAGCTTTATACAACTTCCAAAACTTCCGCCACGTCATATGTCCAACCTGTTTTTCAGTAAAACCCAGTTTATTCATGCCAATATACAAAACCCACGCAAAATCAATTTTTATCTCTCCGATTGGTTCTGATTCTGCGTGGGTATCGTGTTTTTTTCTTCATCTGTTTTTACAGATTCAATTGTTAAACTTTGAATTAACGCCGGTCCATCTTTTAAACCTAGTGCGGATACAATTCTGCCTACTTGCTTATGACTTAAAAAAGCTCTTTTTTCGCCTTTTTCTTCATTCTCAATATCAATACCTTCATTAATCATTTCTTTAAAAATCCATATAAGATCTTTAATTTTTATTTCTTCGCCTTCACCTGGTTCTAAAGCATTCATCCATTTTTCCATACTTCCATACTCTTGTTGTATGGCCTCCATAACATTTAAAGTAAAAGCTATTGGATATTGTTGCCCATTAACCGTAATATGTTTTAAAGTATCTAACATAACAACCCTCCTATTTCAAAAGAGGATGATATAAAATCACCCTCTTTCTGTTATAGTTATGCAATTCCTGCTTTTTGATTAAGATATGCCTTTGCTTCATCTTCCGTATCAAATGTGTTTTCCATTTTCCAGTCTCCGTTTTCATCTACCATTATTGTTCCTTCCAATACAGGCGTATTAAAAGTTACTGTTTCACCTTTTGTTGAATTAGTATCTGCCGGCTCTGCAAATTGGACCGCCGGAAGCCATATTGCCCTATACTTTCTTACACCATTCACTATCTTTACCCCATAAAAGCCTATTCCAACGATCGGACTCTCATCATCTTTATTAGCTGTTAATTCGCCTGTAGTTTCATCAATTTTATGCCCTAAAAATTCTGTTTGAATAGTATCACTTAAATCATCAACCCCAAGCGTAATAGTCCCTGACTGAAAAGACTTATCACTTTCTGCTAATACATCATCAGCATATAGCTTAACATCGCTATATGTGATTGATATATCCGCTTGTATAGCTTTCGCTATAACCCCAGAGTTTGACTTACTTTTATATACCGGATATTTTAACCCTATTTTGGCCATCTTATTTACCTCCTTACAATGCATAAATTGTTAATTCTATATCTAATGTTTTTCCCATTTCTTCGATTGCCTTTTTCTTAACCCTATTTACCGCCGGTCTTACAAACGGTCTTTTAGGTTGAGTGCTGGTACCGCTTTCCATCGCCCTGGCTTTTAATGCGTTTGGCACACCTTTTCGGTCATATCCATCAAAGCCGATCTTTGTGTTTGTATTACCCATCGAATCAATATCCGGTGGAGCAATACCAAAAGAATCTAATAAATCACCAGTAGAATATTTCGAACCGGCCAAATTTTTTTCAAGTTCTTTTCTTATTTCGTCTGCAATAGGATTAGCTCCAGCCATAACTACTTTTTTTGCAATCTCCGGAGCATCTTTCCCAAACTTTGAAAGCTTTAAAGCATATTCGTCCAGTCCTTTGATTGTCATTCTTGCCATTATATCAACTCCCACACCCATTCATAATGGATATAACCGGTATCATCTTCATGCTGTATAGAATTCAAACGCCATGATATTTCTGCTTCTGTAAGTTTGTCTTGAATTTGCTCAACAACAGGGTCATATTCAGTTTTTGTGAAATAATCAATTGTACCTTGAATTGAAAAGTCTTCTTTTTTATCATCCGCATTAAGCGAATTTCCTTCGGAATCTTCTGCCCACACGATATAGTTTCCAGTTTGGCCGGTAGCAGAATAGTGAAATACTGGCGGACCTATGGAAACTAGAATATTTTTCAAATCATTCAATGTCATACGGCGTCACCACCTTCACAAGAGTAAGGTCTGTGATCGGTTCTCCACTCTCTTCATCAATGCCGTGATATGCTCTGGTAACTTTGTATTGTTCGCCATCAGCCAGAATAACAATGTTGTGATTGGTAATGCTCCGATTCTGGAGGATGCGGATTCGAGCTGATGTTTCAACCATTTCTTGCATGGCTGCATCTTTTGGAACCGTTTCAAAATTAAGTTCACCATACCAAGATTCATATTTTGGTGTCAGCGTCATCTTCGGCATATCACCTGGTGATGCTACGTTTTTGATGTCATAGACAGTACAGATGCCTCTATCCAGAATCACTGCTGACACGCTCCTTCAGCCACCGCTCACGCCTGGCCAGACGCAACCATTCAGGCATGCCGGCATTCTGGTCCCTGTTCTGGTACCGCCACACTACATAGTCAGCCAATAGAACCTCATCATCCACATTTCCGGCGACAAGTTTGATACCTATCCTGTCAAGCTCAGCATCTGCCGCTTCTATTCTTTTCTTCAGATAGTCATCCAAGGATGTATCAGAGGCCAGGCGGTTCAGCCTGGCCTTGACAATTCCAAGAACGGTTTCTTCGGTGTATGCCATATGGCATCACTCCTTACTCTTTTTAGGCTTTACAGCTTTGGACGTTATAAAATTTGACGCTTCTTTTGTCCTTTTGATATATCCCTTTTGTATCATCTCATCCAAGTATTTACCATCATATTCATCGCCAACATGGTATATCCTGCCGGTATATGGGCATTTAAACCCACCTATCACTCTATGCATGCTCTATCCCTCCATTACTGATTAGCACTATCCTGCGGGAAAGTAATTGAAGTTGTCGGAGCAGTATTGTTAATATTCACAATGACAAATCCTTCGCCGAACACAGGCATACCATCATAACGGGCAGTGCCACGGAATACAGTTTGGTCCTCAGTAAACTTCACATGTTCGGAAGATGCAAGATTTGCGCCAGCCCTTTCAGCAAGCAGATACAAATCTCCATAACCACCAATAATGTCGTTATCAGGCACAAACGGCAATTCAACAATATCACCGCCTTCAATCGGCATGGTGCTGTTGACGCCAGCAACAAGCGCACCGGCAGCATTGAATGTTACAGCTTTAGATAACAGTTTCATTCTGGTCTTTCTGTTCATAGCCCAGAATGTACCCCCAGCGCTGTAGTTGGGCTCTGCAACTCCAAGATACAGAAGAAGTTCTGCAAAGAATTCCTGAGAAGTCATTCCGGTGGGGTCAAACTTTATCAAATTAGTTTCACTGAGATTGGTCCATTCAGGAGCATTTGCACCCCAGTTTGACGGTTTTTCGGTTTGTGCAAGTCTTGTTGCAATACCAAGAGGCATTTTCACACCGGTACCATACAGTATGGCTTTATCTACTGCAAGCCCAATAGCTTGACCAAGTACATCCATAATTTCATTGGCAAGATTAAGGTCGCTATCTTCAAGCGTTGGATTCGGAATTGCGATAAACCCGCCTACTTTGTATCCGTCAACTTCAACCTGGTTAAGACCGAAACTCAATTCATTCAGCTTGCCAACAGCTTCTGTCCAAATTCCTTCCGGTACCGCACCCATGATATTCTGACGAGCTTTACCTCCAACGGGTTTGACACGGATTTTTGTAATAAGCTTACTGTATCTATAAAGATTGTCTCTCAGCAAATCCAGCATTACATCAGGAATGGTTAATTCAGCACCGGTAACAGCCCTTTTTTCACCTTTAAATTCGCGAACACGAACCAAAAATTCTTTTACGTCCTCTCGATTAATAAAAGTATCAATCTCACTTCTATTCATGCCTTGAAAAAATCCTCTTCTCATTCTTACCTCTCCACCTTCCTCTTTTTTTCTTTCATGACTTTCAATTTTTGGTACAGGGTTTGACGCCCTGCTGTTAAGCTCATCGAGCTCTGCTTGAAGCTTTTGGATTTCATTCTCTAATTTTTGCTTTTCATCTTCATGCTGTTTGAGTTCCTCGTTAAATGTTTCCTGCTCTTTCTCAAATGCCTCAACCGATTCATCAACAGCATTCTTGTCCTCTTCCGGAGTTTCATCCGTAATTTCATTGATAGCTTCCTCTAATTCTGCCTCGCGTTTCTGAAGTTCAGCTTTTCGCTGTTCAAAATCTGCATCCTTTGATTTGAGATCTTCAAGTTTCTTTCTCAAATCCTGAATTTTCTTAGTTATTACTAATTGTCTCAATGCCATTTTTTTAACCTCTCCTTTCTTTCATTTTTCCATTTTTCTATTTGTCTCTTTTTAATTTGTTCAAAATCTTTCTTCCGGGCCTGCACAGAGGTGTCTTCGTAGGCTGGGAATGTAACAACTGAAACTTCATAAAGCTTAACGCGCTTGATTGTCCAGTGAACCGATCCATCGTCGTTATATGCAGTATCTTCTTCAAGAATGTCAAAACCAAAGCTACACTGGTTCACGTCTCCACGCTCAACTCTGGCATACAAGTTCATGGCATCCTGGTCCTTTTCGTTAATTTCAATACGCCCCCACAGTCCACGACTATCAACTTTGAGCTCAAGAGTACCAGCCTTATTTCGTCCAAGCACTAACGTCGTATCATGATTAATCAACGCCCGAATGTCATCACTTAAAGCATCATCAAAAGCATGTGGATCAATGCTCTCTGTAGCTCCCGGCCAAAGTTCATATGTATCGCCAAATACTGCGAAATAACCTTCAATGTACTTTTTATTATCAGTTTCTGCAGCCCGAAATTGTGTAGCTTGGCATCGCATTTGTCGAATCGATCTATCCTTCTCCACCTTCATCACCTCCAATCAGCTTTTTCTGTTGACCAAGCATGCTGGCCGGAATATAATTTTCAAGAGCAAGCAACTCATCCATCTCAGGATCCGGGGACATTCCAATCCAGTCACGCCACTCATTCCTACGCATAGCCATACGGTCCACCATTGCAGAACCGGCGGATACAATATCTTGCAAACTATACGAATACAAACTTCGTGGATTAAACCGCCAGTATAGGTCTGGCGAGTACAGAAGTTTCCGGGTAAGTTCCTGTTCAATGGCCTTTGCTTTTCCAAGTATCCTGGAACCAATGAAATTGTTGTATTCTTCCCGGTCAAAACTACCAACGCCAACTAAAAAAGGCGGTACGCCGAATATTCCGGCAACCGTCCTTTTGTCGAGCTCTATATTTTTTGCTATAGCAAGATCATTAAGTGTTAATGGTTTAACCTGTTCTACACTGAAAGCTTCTGCTGGGATAAACCATGGCCGACCGTTTTCACTGGCATCAAGGTACTGCTCGGATAACTTTTTTCGTCCCTCTTTGCTTGCAAATTCCTCTGTCAATCCATCGACTTTTACAATGATTGAAGGAGCTGGACTTTCAAGTAATGCTTGCTTTGTGGCAGTAGCTTGTTTTAGTCCCTTAACAATATCCCTCAATACTACCTTATAACCTGTGCCTACCCATGGCCGTTCAGGGTTTGGATTAATTACAAAGTGCAGAACCTCGTCCGGAGAAAAAGTTTTATCTCCATACCTGATTATATAACCATCGGCAGTATCTACAAATGTAACCTGTGAAGGCTTTAAAGGTTCCAAATTTTCCAAATATCCATCTGCCGTATACCTTGGATACGTAACCTGGTTCCCATTTCCTTCTAACATTAAAGTCCAAACAAGATTATATATAAAAGCCTTTCGAGTCATCCATTTATTTGGTTCAATATCAAGCTTTCTGGACAATTCGTTCTTTACTCTTACATCCCCCCGGTCTGTGTTCTGCATAAGATATATGGTCATATTACTAATTAAATCCGCATATATATCTACACACATTTTCACTTCCGGACAATTAGCAAGCTTTGTGTATCCATTTGTGACCAGGATATCATATGCATCCGGTGAGCAAAGCCATACCATACTTCTTTTCTGTGGAGCGTCTCTACTCTGATTATTGGGTTTTCTTTTTTTACTCATCTAACCACCCCTTTGCTTTTTGCGACTTTTCTAAATTTTCAAGCATACGAACACAGGCAAATACAGCTGCATCAAATACATCAATACGATGTGTTTCTTCGACTTTTTCGTACTGGATCATATCGTCCGTTTTTTCTATTGCACGGACATTGGCCACACAGTATTCAAACGGTTCAGCGCCAAAATAATAGAGCTTCCCGTCCTTCGCCTTTTTCTCAATATGACGGAAGCCCTCCGACTTTTTGTAGTAATATTGCGGTTGGTCAACAATTGTAAAACCTTTTTGTTTCATGCCAATAAAGTATTCTCTGCAGAATTTTCTATCATGGCCGACTTGCTTAATCTTGAATCCATCTTTTCGCATCTTATCAAACCAGTTCACCACATCAGAATGGTTTACTGTTGGATTATTGCACATATCGAGCCAGCCATCATCCTGCCAACCAAATAAAGGGATATTGTCCTCTTCGGCTTTCACATGTGCCGCTACAATCGGGAACCAGCAATGCGGAATAATAATATCAATATCTTTGTATGACCCATAAAGTGCGGACGTTGTTAAGTCATGCAACTTTGACAGGTCCGCACCACCATACCAATTAATTGATAGTGCTTTCACAAATTCAAGTTTTCTCTGCAATGGCCATGACGGGTCTATGCCTAAATCTTTTTCAGCTTTTCGATTACTCACCTGAAATTCAACTAGATTAAAATATGCCTTCATTGAGGATGTATATATATTTAAAGACTTCGCAAGGAAATCTTTTCTTTGCTGGGGATCGTTCTGCGCTTGAAGCGCATCATTCATTATGTCAGCTGGCCGGATCGTCACTCCATAACTTGGATTTGCCTTTTCATGTTCAATTGGGTTGGTATAATCTACATTGCCGTTCTCATCTTCATCTGCTTTACAAATAAAAATAAAATAAGCATCGTCTTGTACAATGCCGTCTAAAACTTTTTGACAATATTTCAAACGCTGATAACAAAAGCTGGTTACATCGTCACCAGCAGTAGTAATACCAATTACCAATTTATTTGTATAAGCCTTTGTTGCTTCTTTTAAAATGTTATATTGCTTTGGTGATTTGTAAGCGTGCATTTCATCAGCAATAACGATATTGCAGTTGAAACTGTCTTGTGCATCCGGGTTACCAGCCAGGGCTTCAAGATGTATCATGCCGCCATCGAAATCATCGTGGGAAATAGAGTGCTCCATGTTGTTGTCAAGAATGCGCCAACCATCAGCTATAGCGGTATTTTTATCTGGATACCAAACCTTAGTCAGATTGTAAATCCAATTTTCAAAACTCTTCATTGCCTGTTTAAGTACAGCACCAACGACATATACTGTCGAACCACTCTTGCGTTCCAGGATGCCGAGTGCCCAAGCCAGTGCTGAAGCAAATATCGTTTTACCGTTTTTTCGAGGAATAAAAATAAATGCCTCTTTAAACCGGCGCTCATTTGTACCAGGAATATAAAAAATCAAAATCGCATATATAACAAATTTCTGCCAAGGTTCCAATAATAATGGTTTCCCTCGCAAAGGAGTACCATCAAGAGCTTCTCCCTGCCGATGTTTAAAAGTTTTTTGAATGATATCAATAACAAAGTCCGCATCTTTTGTGCGGACCTCCCATTTACCTGATTCAATGTCATCAAGAAATCGCTTACAACATTGTATTCGTTCCTTATTTGCTAAAATTTTTCCACTAACAACGCCTTGAGCATACTCTAATACCTCCGCAACGTATTTTCCTTTTAATTTCATTTGCTACTCAACTCTTTAAGCATTACTGATAAACCAGATTCTTTTTTCTTTTTGAAGGCGGCCTCATCAGCTTTGAGCAAGCCCTGCGGAGTGAGTCCAAGCTGTGCGGCATATGCCAGGATATCCTTCCGGAGCGTTTCAAGGGTTGTTACAATAGGAGCTTTCTTAGTACCTGTATTTGTATATTCATCAAACTTATAATCAGATTCTATAAAGCGTTCAGTCAAAATTTTATACTGTTCCCGGAGTTGTGAGTATACCTCAATAATTGGTTCAAATTCAGGTTTGTATACGCCAAGCGATTTCATATAATCCCTTGTTTGATTAATTATGCTTTTTGGTCGTCCCATCTCATCAACTCCTTTCCATTTTCTGGTCTAATAAAATTTTCACCTTTTGCCAGAGAGGGAAAGAGGGCCCAGCGCCAGTCCTCGTGGTTTATCAATCAATTTTAAAAAGGTGGGGGGATCTACTTTTCACCACTCACCTGCATATTTTTCTATCCAATCTATTCCAACCTTACCCATCCTTTTAACCCACTCAAGTCCAAGAGCAGTCAACTTATTTGTGTTTCTGTCATGCATCTTGTCATGACATTTATTACAAAGACTTATCAGGTTATTACTTGCCAATGCTAATGTCGTATTAAAAAGCAAACACCACATCAATGGTATGATGTGGTGTACTGTAGTAGCCGACGTAGTCTTTCCGTATCGTTTGCATTCTTGACACCGGTATTCGTCACGTCTAAGTATTTTAGACCGTTTGGATAACCAACGTGTACTTTTATAAAACGACCTCATTCTTTCCTTAAGCACATACTTTCGCCTACCTTTGTTGCATAAAAAAAGACATCATAAAGATGCCTTTTTTGTGTTTATTCACAATTTTATTTTGGTAAATTATCAATAGCATATTGTGCTTCTTCTTTCGTAAATTTCTCTCCATACTCAGAAATTAATTGATCATATATAGCGCTTGGTGACATAGACATTTGCTCTTGATATATGATCGCTTTTTTTAAAGCATTTTCTTTCCAATCAGCTTTTACGTTCTCTATAGCATACTTAGCTGCTTCCTCAGAAAACTTTTCTCCATATTCAGACACAAGCTGATCAAATAAAGCAGCTTTTGACATATGCATCTGATTGGCATATATCTCTGCTTTTTTAAGTGCAGACTGATACTCTTTAGGAATGTTTTCTTTAGACTGCTCTTGTTTATGTGATTCCTGAACTGTTTTTTGGGTTGTATTTGCCTGCTCTACAGGTTTCTGTTGTGATACTTCTTCTGTTGTATTTGTTTGTTCCATAGGCTTTTGTGTTACTTCATCTGGTTTATCACCACTATTACTTAAAGCTCCAATAATAATTATTATTACAATAACCCAAAACCACCAACGTTTAAATATAGATTTCTTCTGTTTTTCCTCCATTTAGATTCCCCCTTTCAATTCCAATATTCTCCACAAAAGAGGAAAATCCTTCTTTTATTTACTAAAAAAAGAGTTTTTTCACTTTATAAGATTGATTATTTTAACATTTTATAAAAAATTTTTCAAAAAATACTTGACGCGTAACAAGTATGTATGTTATAATATAATCAGAAAGGAGGTGAACGGCGAGTGATAGAAACAATAAAGGACTTAGTTGAAATCGGTGTACTGCTCCTCACAGCGGCCAAACTAATAAAGGAGCTAACCGATAAACCTAAGTCCAAGCGGAAGGGGAGAAAATAGCTCCCCTTCTAAAAAATATTATATCACAACGCCGGAAAATATGAAATATAATTTTACAACTGTTGTTCTGATAGCACTCGTAATTCTCAACATCTTAGATGGTGACTTTACCAATCCGTCTTGGTTAGATTACATTAAATTTATTCTGCTTGCCATCGCTTTAGTACTCAGTATAGCAGAAAGGAGGAAAGACTAATGTATAATTTCAAATCCAAAGACGAACTTGTAGCATGGCTATCAGAAAACATTATTACTACGGCTGAAGCGGCTGAATTACTCGGCTGCTCTCGCCAGAATATTGACGACTTAATCAAACGCGGCAAACTTAAACCTATCAAATCAATTAATTATGTGCGGTTATTTTTAAAAGATGATATCGTTGCAAGGCTTAATCAAAAGAGGACTGATATATAGGTCCTCTTTTTTAATTTTTTCTGTTTTGCAGTTAATCTGGCCATAACGTTCACCTCACCTGCCTTAAATATCTATACAAAACACAAGGACCCACCAAAGCGGGTCCCTTCTTCAAAAGGGAGTAGATTTACTTACAACTTTACTAACTATATATATAATACCATAAAACTTGAACCTATTACTGACATCTTTTAATTAAATTCTTAATCCTCTTTCTTGTGCAAATAATAATCTAGCCTTACTTAACCATCTGTATATCTGTCTTTCGGATGCCGGTATGTGTATCTCAGCATAATGCACCCTGCTTTTTATGTCTCCTCTTCTTAACTCTCTCCAACAATCCTTAAAATAAACATACTCTATAGCCTTTAGTATACTGCCACCCTGAGGCAGCTTCTCTATAAGATGCATTGCTTTTTCGACTGCCTCTAGATCCGCAAGTTCTGCTGCATTTTCCTCTATAGCTCTCTCTTTTGCAATCAAAGCACCCTCAGTTGGATTAACCACTCCTACACCTTTTTGTTTTTGCATATCGGCGACTATTTTTTCTATGTACTTTTTAGAACCACCCGTCTTTGCATAAAATCGGAAGGCTTCTGTTGCATAATCCCTGATGTGGTCTTTCTTCATCCCTATACCCCCGTTATTTATCGCTTTTCTTCACCTGCCATAACCAAACGTAACCGATAACCATCAAGTAAACCAAAATTAGCAGCAATATGTACTTCACTCTAACCCCTCACTTTCGCTAAACTGTCCTTTAGTTACCTTGTTTCATTATTTCTGGTGTTTTAGGCTCAAATTGTTTTAAGTATTCAATTCTTGCTTTTAAATCTCCAAATGCAAAATAACCTCCTCCACACTCGCATTTTTCAGTTTCATTACTTACTTCTTTCAAACATTTTATACAAAAACTTTTTTATTTTTCAACCAACTCACCCCTTTACAACTTTTAAATCTAGCTCAGGATACTTAAGCCTAAACTGCTTAAAAGTCCTCTTCCATTGTTGACTTTCAAATCCTTTCACGTCCACAATTTCATACGTATCATCGTTTTTAAAAACAATAAAATCAGCTGCATATGTAATTGCTCTATCCGTATCATTACCCTCTACAAGTACAAACTTTGGTTGCAGACAAAAACCTTTTATTTCTCCTGCCCTCATAAGCAGTTTTAAAGAACTGTAATAATTAGCTTCTTGCTGACTATCGAAAAGAATGCCGTCTACACATACATGCTTTGCATTATATTTGGTTTTCTTAGGCTTTAATTCCTGTTTTGGCTGTTTGCCAATACGTTTTAAATATTCCTGAAGTTGCTCTTCTGTCCATCTAAGAGTCATAATGTACTCCTTCGCCTATCTATACCATGTATTTTGGCGGCATTGGGAATTCTTCGCCTTGTTTCTTCCAAAGGTGTAAAACGTACGGATGGTTATTAATATAATCTGCTTTTTTCGGATGATATTGTACTACACATTCATCATCCCTGAAGAAAATATATTTTACCGTACACATTTCATCCCATGTACAACAACGGTTTTTATAACTTACTGAAACGTGATCCCATCCGCCACCCCAACTGAATACAATCATCGCAGGTTTTCTGCTGCCATTTAGATAGGCATATGCATAACCACCATCTGAACCAATTTCCTGAATGATAATTCTTTTGTCTTGCTTAAGCTCTTCAAGGGTTTTCATCTGCCATTCCCTCCCGTAATAAATCTTACATCCATCTTTGCCGCTATTCCTTGTATGAGCTGCTTTGTCGATTCCGGTAACATTGCATATTCCCTTTCCTGTGCTGCTCTTACCTTATAACTCCGCATAAAATTGGACTGTATCACACTATTAACTACATCGCTGTCCATTAATGCCCATTCTCTGAGCTGATTAGGGCTGCCAACTATCTTTTGCAGTAATGGCGGCAGGTTTTTGAAATTTTCTGTGGCGTTATAGTAGCTGATAGCTCCTCGCACCCTGTCCCAAGCTTCCATCTCAGTCATTACTTGAGGCTGTGTTATCATAGCAATTTTTTCTTTGACATCTGCTATTGTTGGAGGATATTTCAAAGTACATATAAGAGCTCTTACAGCTTCCGTAACTATAGGCGCAGGATTATCTGCAAACATTGTGGCCCATAAATCAACTGTATTCCTTGCATCATCTTTGGTCATGTCTTTATAAAAGTTCGGATATGCAGCTTTTAAAATTGCTAATATGGCCTTTGTCTCTTCCCTCGTCATCACACATCAACCTCCATAAAAATATTGCTGGAAGGCTTGTTTTGCCGTCTCTTGCTCTGCTCTTCCTCATATCGTTGAATAACCCAATTCAGAATAGCCCTATAGTCAGACTTGTAGCGTTTACCGTTGGCACCCTTATAATTATCCAAAATCTCAATACAACGCTTTGCACCATCTTCACCGAGTTTCGCCACGAGTGCCTCATATTCGGCATTGGTCAGGCTGACAAAGTCGGCATATTTGATTTTTTCAGGTTGGCTTTTTTCTTTGCGTGCGTGCGTATTTGTATTCGTATTGGATTCGGATTCTGATTCGGATTCGGATTGGATTGGATTACGGGGACATTTGATATCATTTGATATCATTTGATTACAAGTTTCATCAAAAGCAGGATATTTACTCTTTTTAGCACGTATCTGCTGATGCTTATCCCAAGTTACCAATTGCAGGTACGGTCTCCCGTCATACTCGTACACGGTTACAATACCTACCGTCGATAACTTATTTAAAGCATCAGAAATTTGTTTTTCTGTGACGTTTTTAAGAGGAAATAATCTTGCTTTTAGAATTGCTGGTCTTGCATCAAATCTACCATAATCATCACAGTTTACGATTAGTCGGTAAAAAAATACTTCCTCAAACCATGTTAATTGATCTATTGTATCGCTTGTACAGATTGATTCTTTAATTATGCGGTTTGGCATATCGTCACCACCTGACATCCTTTTTACAGGCGGCTAAATTAAAGCCGCCTTATTTAACTATTTCGTGTCACCTGCCTCATCATTTATTTCTTCAATTGTTTCTGTCTCTAACACAATATCTTCTGTTGTGTCTGCATTCTCTATTGCTTCATCTGCTAAATAAACGGTATCTGAACTATCTTCTACATATGCCTGCTGCATTTCTACACTCATAACTCCGTATTTTGAAAGTAAAAGTCGTAAACAGGTTTTCAATGCCATTGCGTCAAAGTCAGTAGCCCATACACTGTTTTTGTTCCCGTAGCTTTTGCTGTACTGCTGGGCATGCTTCGTTACTTCTTCAACCGACATATAAAGCGTCTTTCTAAAACCGTTCAGTGTTTCAATAAAAGCAAAATAACCTATTTTCTTGTCGCTCGTTCTCTTTTCCGGATCTATCTCTATCTCTCCGGTAAGTTTGTCACACTTGACCAACTCACCCTCATACACTACATCTGCATTAATATAACGATATGCACCGGTCCTCATGCAAAGCTGAATATAACCTTTATAACCAAGTTGGAAAGTCGGAATGTACTGTCCTGTTTTGCCATCACGATATGGTACAATCCATGCAAAACCAAGCTGTTTATTGATAGGTAATTTAAGACTCGCAGCTTTTAAAGCTTCCATGACAACATTTTTAGGGTCACATAGTTGTAAAGTTTTATCAGTATTATATAAATCAATAATACTTGCTACAAAAGCTCCTGAATTTTCGGCTAAAACAGCCTTAAATTGCTCTTGTACACTCTGTGCAGCTAAAATATTCTTAAGCTTATCAATCGGTCTTGCAACGGCAGTTTTGCCGTTATTAGATGTTGCCTGTTGAATTAATCCTTTTGTCATAATTACGATACCTCCTTAATTTTAAAAACTCTTACGGTTTGCGCAGGCTTGAGATATTTTTTATATATATCTTCTTGCTCTGATTGAAGTTTTTTAGTATCTAATGTTTGCCGGACTTGGTTTTTCCACTCTACAACATATCCTTGAGCCCTGCCTATTTCTGCATCAGCTAAAGCAAGCTGCAACTCTTGTTTGATTGCGTCTCTTTGTTTCGTTAACTCATTGACTTGCTCATCAAGCTCTAAATACTGCTGTATTTTGCTTTCATGTCCGTATAATGCGACTTCTTCTCGCTCATTAGCTTCCGGGAATAGTTGTTTAATAAGTTCTGATGTGCTCTTTGCTCCGTCTGGTGCAGGTGGGATTTTTTTCGTTATATGTTCTGTCCAAAAGTACTTTTCTGCTTCTATAAGAGCCTGTATTTCATTTTCATCACGTTCGATAGTAAATACATGAAATGCTTTGTTTAGTACTAATACTGCTAAATACCAACGTTCTGCACCGGTGACGGCCATATAGTGCATACACTGTACATAATAGTTTGCCGGGAATTCTCCTTGTGCGAATTTGGTTTTATTCAGAATAGATGTTGTTTTGCATTCTAAACCGGCATTTTCACCTACTACCCAACGGTCTATATTTGCAGTCATAAAAGTGTGTTCTGGATGTTTCAGTATTGCATTTCTTCTGCGGACCTTTTTCCCCGTTTCTTCACAAAACCTTTGTGCAACATAGTCCTCTAAATCTCTGCCCTGTCTCATGGCTTCATTATCGGGCTGCTCTTCTTTTAGCCCGATTTTATCTGCATATACATCAAATGCCGACTTATATCGGTCAAGTCCGACAATGGCGGCTGCATCACTGCCGCCGATCCCTTGCCGGCGAATTTCAAGCCATTCATTCCGTGTCATATCTATCGTTTTTGCAAGCGTTACCGCTGTCATAATCATTCATCTCCTCTTCTTTTTATTTCCCCTGCCCCTCTTGTACTTGCCCGCTAAAGCACTTACTGGCCGCCTTGACAGCGAAGCACGGAGCGTTCGCAGGGGTAATTTTTAAGCATTGACACATTAAACTATCAATGATAAAATGAAATTGATGAATACTTTTATTTTTGCACTTGAAAAAGTGCTTTTTTTATGCCCTAAAATCAATATGTTCAGGCTTTTTCTTTTTGAAGAGTCTGTACTCTGTAATTTCTGCTCCCCACATCCATCCGGCTGCGAAACACACTGCACATAATCCGATTAGCAATATCAATACTTGTGTGTTACTCGGCATTTAATCATCCCCCTTTCTTAAGCAATCAATTTAGCTAAACGAACGCAATTTTTTGCCAAATTCAGTACTTCTGGAAGAGTTGCTTTCTTTTTGAAATAAATTTTATTGAACTTGATATCTTTATCTAGTAAATTACATAGATACAAGAACTGTGAATCCGATAAGTCCCCTGTTTTTGCTTCGATTAATTTTCTTAACATTATGTTCATCCTCTCGCAAATACTACTGATAGACCGGCACCTACCATTTCCAAAAGTTCTTTTTCGATGTCCTGCCAAACGTCATGCTCATGTTCATCAATCACACCATCACAGGCCACATCAACCATGCGATGGTTTATGTCTGTGACGTCTTTGACTTCCTTTTGCAGTTTCAGGACCGACCTTGGCAAATCTAAGATGTGTAATTCCGGAAGGAACCTCCTGCCAACTTCTGTAGAATTTTTCAAATGTAAATATGCTAAATATTTTGCTCCGTATACTTCTACCATCCGGCATACTATGTCATCCGGTGGAGTTGTTCTGCCTGCTTCATATTCCAGCAAACTACGTGCTGATATATGTAGCTGTTCAGCTGCTTGTTCTTGTGTGAATCCTGCAGAAAGTCTGGCACTTTTGTAGACATTTCCGCAAGTTCTCTTCATTCCATCGTCACCTCCTCTCGTGTATAATCAAGATAAAGAATTCTCTCCTGTTCCTTTCAATATTTGCCCGTCCTCGCTTTCCGACAAACCTCCCTCCTGCTTGTTCTGGAAAGCTTCTTTTGAATCTTACGGCTCAACTCTTCTAAGTTGTCCGTAATTAATAATGTTTTCATAATCATAATCACAATCTTCTCTGACATTCTCTAAAGCTTTTTGTTTAAGGAATTCGTCTACCTGCTCAATATCAAATATATATCTGTTGCCTGCTCTAAAGTGCGGAATTTTACCTGCACGTGCCTGAGTATAGAGAAAATGTTTCGATACTCCCAATGCTTCCGCCGCATCTTTTAATAGCATCCTTTTAGCCACTTAAACAACCTCCTTTCATCATCCTTGTCCACCGCCTTCAACTATGGTAAAATTTTGTGGAAGGGAGGTGACATATATGGCTACTCGTGCTGATATAGTCTGCAAAAACTGTGATAATACTTTTCATGTGTTCTGGCACAACTGGGAAAAACAACTTCCACTTGAATGTCCTTACTGCAACAAGAAAATCGATGATACAATGACCGAAATGATTAAACATGCATTGGCATGTGTCTGGGAAACAAATTATCATTTCAGGAAGTATCACGATGAACGTAACGAGCCATTGTTTGAAGTAAACATTACTGAAGTCCATGTTCCAATTGATAAATTTGACTTATATGATTAAAAAAATCATTTGCTACCAATGGTGTTATATTACATTCCCTAAGAACTCCTAAAACTGTTTGAACTATTAAGTTGTATTTTTCTTTGCCACAGGAGCTTATCAATAATTTACGCTTGTTTTCTAAAGCTTCTGTGGTAGTTTCAAGCTTATTTATCAAATCCACCGCCCTCACCTCCCCTCAGTGCCGGTTTTGAATAACTTGCCCTCGTCCTGATAAAAGAGTGTCCAATCAAAGCTCAGAACTGCGGCTATTTTTTTTGCGACTTCAACAGAAGGGTTTGCGTTCCCGTTTTCAATTTCAGTTATCATTGTTCTTGAAATTCCTACTTCTTTTGCAAGCTGCTCTTGCGTCAAGTTATTTGACTTACATCTTAATTCTTTTAACCATATCCGCACATTTTTCACCTCCAAAAGTCAATTTACTTGACCTAGTCTTATTATAAGTCAATATAATTGACTTTGTCAAGTATAGTTTTATAAAATTGTCAATTTTTTTGACATGCATTGATGTCAATAATTTTGACATGTATAATAGATATATAAATATTGGTGGTGAATGTTATGATAGGACAAAGACTAAAAACCCTTCGAGAAGAAAAAGGATTAAAACAAATTGATATTGCAAACATGTTAGGAGTAAGTCGTACTACATACACGCAGTACGAAACAGGAAAAAGTGAACCCGACCTTGCTACGGTTGCAAAACTTTCAAGTTTCTTTCAAGTTTCATCCGATTTTCTATTAGGAAAAACCAACATTCGAAATCCGGCCGATGAATTTCTCGTCCAAGCCAAAGAACAATACGGCTCACGAGGTAAAAAGCAAGCCGAAGAGCTGTTAGAAAATATGCAGGCTTTATTCGAAGGCGGAGAGCTTCCAGACGAGGATAAAGACGAGTTTTTCCGTGCAATTACCGAGATATATTTTGATGCTAAAGAAAAGAATAAAAAGTATACTCCTAAAAAGTATAGGAAACAAGATAATGAGTCATAGGTTGTTTAACAGTGAAGCAATAACTAAAAATGACTATAAAAGGAGGCTTATATATGGATAAGTATTGTTCTAACTGTGGAGAACCTATACACGGGAATTTCTGCTCTAATTGCGGTAAACCTGTAAAAAGCAATGTAGGAAACAATCACATAACCAATCCCGTTAACGTTTCAGGTATTAAAAGTAACAAAAAAGGCAGTGGCTGTTTAAAATTTTTTCTAGTCGGTTTCTTGTGTTTCGTCACAATATCTATAATCTCATCAATATTGAACATCAATAAAAATCCAAATCTTTCAACTAATAATAGCAAACAAACAGAGTTTCAAAAAATAACTGAAACTACACCTGAACAAGCAGATGCAATATTAAATATTCTTAAACAATGTGGAGTAGATAACATAACCTCTATTGTACCAGATGAAATGTTAAACGATATGCATGAGGAAGGCGAAAAAGGTTATCGCTTATCTGCAAACGGTATAAATAATATTATTCTATATTTAAAATCAGATAAGACAGTAAATAAGGTACGGTATGCCGACAATGAACTCTATTCCAACGGAACTATACATTCAACATTAAAAGATTATACATTCACGCTTGATGAAAAAAGCAATTTAAAAACTTCGTGTCAAGAAGCAATAAAATCAATATTAAAGTCGCCTTCTACTGCAAAATTTCCAAATATAACAGAGTGGAAATTTGCTAAGCAAAACGGTCAAATAATTATACAAAGCTATGTTGATTCTCAAAATTCATTTGGAGCAGAATTAAGAAGCCAATTTCAATTTATATTAGATGCCAATGACTATACAATTAAATCTTTAATATTTGATGGCAAAGAAATGATAAATAACAATTGATAACAAAATAAAGCACTGTGTGGTGTCAACCATGAGGGACTACATCGAGTACAAGGCAAAAAAGTTGATACACAAGTACAAAACCAGAAATCCTTTTGAACTTGCTGAAGCACTTAATATTACTATTAAGTTTTATGATTTCAAAGAACTTAAAGGATTTTATACATATTACAAACGAAACAGATATATTGGTATAAATCAAAATCTATGTAAGATTGAGCAAGCGCTTTGCTGCGCTCATGAAATTGGGCATGATCAGTTACACAGGCACTTAACCTACTACATGAAAGATTATAATTTTTTCACCAACTCAAAAGCAGAATATCAAGCAAATCTTATGGCTGCACATATACTAGTTCCTGATGAACTTTTGGACAAATATTCTACAACCAACCTTACCATAGAACAGATTGCTTCTAAAGAAAATTTATATCCCAACCTAATTAAATTAAAATTCAGTTTAAATATGCTTTAAAAAATATTTTATAAAGGAGGACATACGGTGAACAATTTTTCACAACACGTGCCGGGCTTCAGAAGTAACACTACGTGGAAAAAGGTTGTAGCCGTTATTTACTACATAATGGCACTATTAATGCTAAGTGAAGGCTGGGGAATGTGTCTGTTTGCTTTATCATTACCTTTTTTAGTATTTTCTTTCATAGACATTACACATTATAAGAAAAAAGCTATACCTCTTAAAAATGCACTCATTCCGTTCATCTTGTCACTAACTATTGCAGTAATCGGTTCAAATATGATACCTAATGAATCAAAAACAGCACTTAATGAACCAGTAAAATTAGAAGAACAATCAGAGCAAGAACGACAAGCAAAATCAGCCGGAGAACAATTAAAATTAGAGCAACAAGTTAATCTTGAATTAAAAGCGGAGGAAGAAAAACATAAGGCTGAAGAAGAGGCTAAAAAATCTAATTCCGAAGTAAAGGGTCAACTAAAGGTACATTATATTGATGTTGGACAAGGTGACAGCATACTTGTACATACAAATGATGTGGCTATGCTTATTGATGCAGGCGAACGTGGATATGGACCCGGTGTTGTAAATTATATTAAAGATCAAGGTATAAATAAATTAGATTATCTTATATTGACACATCCACATGCAGACCATATTGGAGGAGCTACCTATGTAATAAATGCTTTTGACATAGGAAAAATAATTATGCCAAAAGCATCACACACATCACAGACATTTGAAAACTTATTAACCACAATACAAAACAAAGGAATGAAGATCACCTCCCCTAATCCAGGAGATGAATATCAACTCGGCAGTGCAAAATTTATCATAGTTGCTCCTAATAGTTCAAGTTACAATGACTTAAATGACTATTCTGTAGTTTGCAAAGTTGTGTTTGCTGATACTTCTTTCCTGTTTACAGGAGATGCTGAAAGCATTTCTGAAAATGAAATAATTAACAAAGGATTTGATATAAAAGCAGATATCCTTAAAGTAGGCCACCATGGTTCCGATAGCTCTACTACAGAACAGTTCCTAAAAACTGTAAGTCCAAAATATGCTATAATAAGTTGTGGTAAAGGCAATCAATACGGTCATCCTACACAGGCAGTATTAAATAGATTGGCAGCAAATAATGTGGAACTATATAGGACTGATGAGTCTGGAACCATAGTAGCTACCAGTGATGGAAAAACAATAACATTTGATAAAAAGGCCAGTCCTATAAAACAAAACGCACCACCCGAGCAAGAAAGAAAAGCAGAATCTACTCCAAAAACACAACCACAACAAGAAGCTAAATCTACAATTAAGAGTACACCTACACCTGAAACTGATAATGTACAAGAAGTTTATATAACAAATACAGGTGAAAAATATCATAGATCTAATTGCAGATATTTGAGAAAAAGTAAAATACCTATAAGCTTAAGTAAAGCAAAAAGCTCTGGTTATGAACCATGCAAAGTATGTAGTCCACCCAGATAAATAATGAGGAGGTAACAAATATATGAAAGTTGTAATAGATCGTTTTGAAGGCGATTATGCTATTGTTGAATTAGATGATATGTCTATGGTAAATATGCCTAAACAACTTATCCCGAAAAATGCAAAAGAAGGTGATATAATATCAATTGAAATAGATAATAATGAAACTAATGAAAGAAAAAAAAGAATAAAAAAATTAATGGATAATTTGTGGGAATAGTATCTCTGCCGGCTACAGCTGGCAGTATATTTTTAAAACTATAATCGAACATATGTTTTGTAAAGGAGTGAATAAATTGGCATCAATAAGAAAAAGAGGCAAAAACTCATATCAAATTATTGTTTCCTGTGGATACAATATAAACGGTAAAAAGTTAATCAAAACAAAAACTGTTAAACGTCCTGCGAATATGACGGACAAGCAATGGGAAAAAGAACTTAATAAGCTTGTTTTAGAATTTGAAATGCAAATTGAAAAGGGTGTATATTTTGAACCGTCTAAATTTACAGTATCAGACCTTATAACAAAATGGCTCGAAAAACGCGGCAAAGATTTTGCAATTAAAACACTTAGTAGATACGAATCAATGCTTAATGGTCGAATCAAAACAGCTTTAGGACATCTAAAACTGGAACAGATAAAACCCTTGCACTTACTTGATTTCTATAGTAATTTACAAGAATCCGGTATTAGAGAAGATACAAAATATATAGCAACGCCTGACTTTAAAGAATTAATCAATAGCAATAAAATAAACTCAAAAGAACTTGCAGCAGCTGCTAATATGTCCGAAAGAACATTAAAAGGGGTTTTATCCGGAAAATCTACTACAACAGCATATCAAATAACAGTTGCCCTTAAGAAAAAATTCAATACAGATGTGAAATTTAGTAAGTTGTTTACTCCTGCTTCTCCCCTAAAACCATTAAGTAATAAAACAATACAACATTACCACAGAGTATTAAGCGTAATGTTTAATGATGCCGTAAGCTGGGGCATAATGAAAGAAAATCCATGCTCAAAAGTGAAACCTCCAAAAGTAGAACGCAAAGAAATGCAATATTTAGATGAAAAAGAAACATATAAATTACTTAAATGCCTTGAAGCAGAAGATATAAAAACACAAACACTCTTTACGCTTGCATTGGTAACAGGTTGTAGACGCGGAGAACTTTGCGGATTGCAATGGGAACATATTGACCTAGACAAGGGGCTTATTAATATAAAACAATCGGCTACATACACGGCAAAAACGGGAATTCAAATAAAACAACCAAAAACAACATCCTCTATTCGTACAATAAGTATACCAAATTCAACTATACAACTACTTAAGAAATATCGAAAATGGTGGCTTAAACAAAAAATTAGTGTGGGAGATATGTGGCAAAAGGAAGATAAAGAGCGCCTGAAAGATGATTGGAAAGATCCTGAATGGGTGTTTACAACTTGGAATGGTTATATAATGCATCCGGACAGCTTAACGGCCGCATTTAAAGATTTTTTAAGAAAGCATGAGCTGCCTAATATAAGACTTCATGATTTACGCCATACTGCAGCAACAATGTTAGTACATGCCGGATTAAATGTTAGAGCTATTGCCTCACGTCTTGGCCATGCTAATCCAAATGTTACCCTTTCAGTATATTCACATACATTACAAAGTGCTGATAAAGAAGCTGCGAATATGATGGAAAATCTCATAAACAAAAACAAATCAGAAGAAATTAATATTTAACACCCTAAATATCTCTTTATATATTTTTGTAAACTTAAATAATTTTTTATAATTATAGTTGCCAAATAGTAGTCAAAAACTATTTTCTTAAGATATTTTCAAAAAATTAAAATACCTTGTAAGCTAGAGCTTACAAGGCTTTCATTTGGTTGCGGGAGGAGGATTTGAACCTCCGACCTTCGGGTTATGAGCCCGACGAGCTACCGGACTGCTCCACCCCGCGATATATCAATTTTTTAAATTAACTACCCTCATTCCACTGGTGCCGGAGACCGGAATCGAACCGGTACGGTCTTTTTGGGACCGCAGGATTTTAAGTCCTGTGCGTCTGCCAATTCCGCCACTCCGGCAGTTACAACCTTTCCTCGCTTCAGCGACAAGTACCATTTTACACGTTTTCATTCTTTTTGTCAATAGTTTTTAACAAGTTTTTTTAAGGAAATTTATGAAAATATAAAACCGGGGACTTTCCCCGGATATCACCACCATAAATTATTCTATACATCCGTCATTAAAATATGTTAGCAGACCTCCTGTATCCTCCACCTCTTTTAGATTCAATATTTCTTCTAAGGTCCTGCATCCTTTCGTCACTATCCTGTTTAAACTTCATTAACTTATCTTCAAAGGACAAATGATCGAACTGCTTTTTTCGTGACCAGTCAATATCGATAGGCCGAACAGAATTTTTTTGTATTCCCTCTTGCTGATTTTCCTGAGCGCGTTTAATCGAAAGGCTAATTTTTCCTTTCTCATCAACCGATAATACTTTTACCTTTACTACTTGATGTTCTTTTAAATGATGATTGATATCCTTTACATACTCTGCAGATACCTCTGAAATATGAACCAATCCCGTCTTGCCATCAGGTAGTTGAACGAAAGCACCAAACCCTGTAATACCGGTTACTTTTCCTTCAACTACTTTTCCTACTTCCACTAACATTAAAAAAAATCCTCCTTATAGTTTCTCAACAAGCCTTTGTGGCTTTTATTGTATACGCTAATTATATATGTCTTTGCTTTTGCTGTCAAGCAAATTATCGATTCGATGCGTCAATAAATATCTTTTCACCCGGTTTAACCAACCCAAGCTTATCCCGTGCAATCTTTTCCGTATATTCATCAGTATTATAGACTGCTTCCAACCTTTTCAATTCTTCCGCTTTACGTTGCTCTTCTTCGATTCTTTTAAGATAATACTGTTCTTGCTGTCTATAAGAATTCAAAGCATTCTGTTGTTGAATAAAAATAAACACTACATATACTGAAAACCCTATCATTCCCGTCCTTATTAAATAAGTGAATAATCTTTTGTTTTTCATGATTTCCGCACCTTTACCATAAATAAATTTATATTGTTATAGATATTCTTCGTAAAACAAAAAAATCCTGCCGATATCACACTTTTTTAAGCATAATTTTTACATTTTTAAATGTACTGAAAATTTTATGTCTCCATCTTTTCATTATTCTTTTTATATATCCTCTGAGTTTACAAAAATATCTTCTCAACTTAGCCATCGGTCTTTTTATGATTTTATATATAATCATAAAAGGAAACAGTATAATCCTTAATAGATATAACAATATTCTTTTTATAAAATTAATCACCGTAACAGATACCCTCATTACGTATGCGCTAAACAACATGCTGTAAAATATAACTCCCAGAATAACTCCGACAAACTCATACCATCGCAATTCACCATGATTCGTAATAAAAACCAATGTAAAAATAATCAATGAAACAAGAATCCAGAAAAGCAGATCTTGCAAATAGGTAATAATATTAGCAGTCTTGATGACTTTTCTGAATATTCTAAAAACATCGAACAAAAAACCTACAATTAATCCTCCTATAACAGAACTTAAGAAAACGAAGGCCTGATTTGTTACAGAAACTTCCACCCAACTCACCCCAATGATAACAGCTTATTTACATCCCTAGCGAAAGATCTTACTAAAGAAACTCATACCCTTTGACCTTGTTCCGTCCTGATCGGTATATGTTAAGCTGTCAATAATACCGTCTATGATTAGTTCCCCACTTTCAATATTAAGCTTGTTAATATGTAAATCTTCTCCCTTAACAATTAAGACACCTTGTTCCGTATGCAGAATAATGGTTTCTTCATCAAAACTTTCTACGTCCAAAACGCCCGATACACTCATTTTTTCTCGATTTTCCATAATAATATTATGTATGGATTCTCTTGATAACGATTTATTCATCTTTTTGTCTTCCATAATCAAAATCCCCCCTGACAATTAGTCATGAAATTTTATGTTACTAATATGTATGCTGAAAAACAATTCAATATGACAAGCTTTTTAAGAATGAAAATTGAGAATGGAGAATGCAAAATGCAAAATTAAAAAGTAATTGATTCCGATAGATTCATTAATAAATCATACATACTATTAAATTAAATAAGTATGCTAGTAACAAAAAAAGTTGACAGTAGATTACTTACTGTCAACTTTTTTCAATAACCCTATACATTCCTGATGCGTCATCTTTTGAAACATGCTCCGATATGTTAAGCACTTCAACCTTAACAGTTTTGTCACCAAATTGAATCTCAATGATATCCCCGACTTTTACCTCTGCTCCTGCCTTGGCTACCTTATCATTGATTTTCACTCTTCCCTGATCGCATGCCTCATTTGCTATAGTTCTTCGCTTAATCAATCTTGAATTCTTCAAATACTTGTCAAGTCTCAAACAATGTTCTCCTCTCAAGACAAAAAAATCAGGGGTTTAGCCTGATTTTTCTGATTGAAATAAAATTTTTTAGAAAGTTAAGTTATAAATTTCTATTTCTAATCTATTTTTATTTACTTACAGCATCTTTAAAAGCTTTTCCTACTTTAAATACAGGAACCTTAGAAGCAGGAATGACAATTTCTTCTTTTGTTTGAGGATTTCTACCTTTTCTTTCTGCTCTTTGTCTTACTTCGAATGAACCGAAACCTACTAACTGTACTTTGTCACCTTTCACTAAAGCACCCTGAACGCTTTCGATAAATGCATTCAATGCTTTTTCAGCATCCTTTTTAGACAATCCACTTTTCTCAGCCATGCTGGCTACTAATTCTGCCTTATTCATAATCCGTACCTCCTAATTGTAAATTTTGTACATATAGCATATTCGCTAAATATTTAAAAAATCCTTCTTTTTTTACTATAGTTTTAAACTTTTTTTTAAAAATTATGTGTTTTTGCTTCATTCCATAGCAAATCCATTTCATTTATTGTCATTTCTTCAATTTTTTTGTTAAATCTTTTAGCATTTTTCTCAATGTACTCAAATCTGTTTATAAACTTTTCTGTGGTCTGTGAAAGTGCCAATTCAGGTTGAACGTTTAAAAACCTGGCAACATTCACCACTGCAAAAAGGAGATCTCCTATCTCTTCTTCAATTTTTGCCATATTTTTGGATTTATATACATCTTTTAATTCATTTATTTCTTCATAAACCTTATCGATTGCCCCCTGAACATCGTCCCAGTCAAAACCTACCTTGGCAGCTTTCTCCTGAACCTTATAACTTCTCATCAGCGCAGGTAAATAGGAGGACACATCTCTCAATACCTGTGTATGGCTTTTTAAGCCTTTTTCTTTTTTCTTAATATCATCCCAATTATTCAAAACTTCATCAGGCGTATCTGCCTTATCGTTGCCGAAAACGTGAGTATGTCTGTCAATCATCTTTTGACAAATCATCGAAATAACATCATTAATATCAAAAGTGCCTTCCTCTTTACCAATCTGGGCATGAAATACAATTTGAAGCAGTAAATCCCCCAACTCATCGGCAAATTTCTTTTTATCGCCTGAATCAAGGGCCTCTAAAACTTCATAAGTTTCCTCAATAAGGTACTTCTTTAAACTTTCATGAGTCTGCTCCCTGTCCCACGGACATCCTTTCTCACTTCTCAGTAATTGCATAATATCTAAAAGATCCTGAAACGTATATTGTTTCTTTGTCATATGTAACACACCTTCTTTTTTGTCAATATTATTTAAGCAATTTCATTCTATTTAGTGCTTTTACCATACCTTTTCCTTTTGGAAGCATTTCAATATCTTCTTTTTTAACGGCTCTGACGGCAAACAGCATCAATGTATATATAACGGCACCTACCACAATGGCCCCTATGGTGGCCAAACTGTTGCTCTGCCAAATTTCTATAAACTTATTATACCCAAATAAAACGGATACAGCCATAGAACCGACAGCAATCAACGGTTTTACAAAAAAATCCGTAAACTTATATTCCGCACCGGTTACTTTTTTGACTTCCAGCAGATTTAAAGTAATAATAATAATATAACATAAATTGGTTCCAATAGGTGCACCGTGAATATTAATTTGCGGAATTCCCACTAAAATATAGTTTGAAATCACCTTCGCAGCACCGCCTATGAACATGTTTCGTACAGGAATCATTACTTTCCCTGATGCTTGCAATATTGCATTGGACACCATAACCATGGATACAAATACTACTGCTATGCCCAATATTTGGAGCAGTGTTGTTGCATTTGCATTATCGTACACAAATTGTAAAATAGGTTCCGATAACACAGATAACCCTACTGCACATGGAAGAGCAAACAACATGGTAATTCTGAGCGCAGACTCGGTTGTCGCCTTGGCCAATTTTGTATTATGTACAGCCAAAGCACTTGCTATAACAGGAACAATGCTTATGCTCAGGGAAGATATCAGGGTCGGCGGAAGATTAAACAACGGAACGGCATACATAGAGTATGAACCGTATAAACTGCTTACCTCAACCTCTCCCAACCCAATAGAAGACAATCGGTTCATCACCAGCGCCAAATCAATGACATTGGTCAAACTAAATACAGAAGCTCCTATGGTAATGGGTATTGCAATTTTAACAAGTTCTTTTAAAATTCTACCCGCAGGCTTCACTTTTACCGACCGTTCCTTGGAAAACCTTACTTCTTCCATCATCTTTCCGTGATAAACCTGATAAATAAAATACAGGCCGGCCGCGCCCAAAAAGGCTCCTGCAGAAACTCCAAGAACAGCTCCTGCAGCAGAATATTCAACCCCTCTGTGGAGCCATATACTAGCCAATATATATCCGATAATCAGCTTTCCTAACGCCTCTATTACTTCAGAAACAGCAGTAGGGATCATATTTTGCATTCCTTGAAAATATCCTCTATATGCCGACATGATTGCAACAAACAATAATGCAGGTGATACGGCCATAATAGCAACCGCCGCACGTGAGTTACTTAATATATCGGCAAAAAAACGGGCTCCGAAAAATAAAACAGCCGTACCTATCATTCCAATAAAGCTTAATAAATAAAACGCTACATGAAAAATCCTATGTGCTTCATATCGATTATTACGAGCAATACTTTCCGAAACCATTTTTGATACCGCAACAGGCAAACCGGCCGTAGCAATAACAAACATCCAGGTATACATGGTATAGGCCGTATTAAACAATCCGCCCCCGTCTTCACCGATTAACCGTGCCAGAGGAATCTTAAACCCTGCACCGATAATTTTAACAATCACATTTGCTACCGCTAATATTAGAGCCCCTTGTAAAAACGTCTGCTTATGAGCCTTGCTCAATACCATCACGCCTCTCTGAATGTAATTCTATCCGGATATACTAAGTATCTTCAACAATAATGTATTCAAACAATTAGATATATTATACCAATCATTTAAAAGAAAAAAAAGAGTAAATAAAAGTTTCAGTTTTTTATAACTGTACCGGAACCATGCTTCCACACCAAACTTTAAAATATCTTGCCCTAATATTCCTCGAAAAAAAAGGTGGTATTTCAAACCACCTCATACAGAATTATATCATTTGCCTTAAGGGAATTCAATGCAAAATAATATATCCCATCTACGCTTTTACAATTCATTGGCTGCTGCTTCAAATACATCATCCATAGCTTGTTTAAACTCATCAGGTCTTTGAGTCCCTAAGAGAATCCTTTTACCATTCTTCAATTCCAATTGCATGCCTGTATTCCCATAAAGATTATATGCCTTACCCATGGGGCCAAACCTTATTCCCCAGCCGCCATATTCTTTAATCGGACTATAGTTTCTAATATAATACTTATCAATATCTTTCAATAAAAATTTATGAGTCTTAAAATGAAAAGGAACAAACTTAAAATAAATTCCATCTTCACGAACTTCCGTAATGAGCTTGGAATGATAAAACAGTACCGGAAGTCCTAAGCCTATAAGGACAAACATCATAATGAGTGAAATATCCGATACGGGTTGGTCACCAAAAGGTTTTCCAAATATCACTTGTTGAATGACTCCATACAGCAAGACTCCTGAAGGTATTATCACAACCAGCCATAGAATAATTTGTTTAAATTTTTGTACTTCTTTAAACTTAACATTATTTTTTGTGTTCATTTTTTATACCCTCCAAATAAATAAACTATATTATTTATATTGCGCCTTATCCTGTAAATCTACAAAAGTATTTTAAGCATGCATGATCATTTTATTTTTTATATCCCAGCCAATTCAAGAATCCTTTTACGTATAACTTTAGGATAAGCATTTACACATGATGTATCTTCAATAATTTCCTCTCTGGATGTAAAATGGCTAACAATAAACTGCTCTTTGTCTTTGGCTCTAAGGCAAATCACACCGGCATCCATCAATGTGTTATCAACGGAAAATAATTCAATCCACACATAAAATGATGCACCGCCATTCATATCAGTTTCCGGTTGCTTACTTAATAATAGATATTCATAATTGATAAAATTTCCATATTTCTCACCTACATAGTTTTTTATATCACGATCAAGATAATCATCAAAATACTCTTGTTCCGGTACATTTTGCTTAACTGCATACCAACCTATGCCAGAAAAAACCAATGACATCAAAGGAAATCCATTCGAACCTCGTGTATTTGCTATATATAATGCAGATTCACCTTCCGGAGCCATAGCTAAAGGATAATCATCGTTCGCAGGATAATAAAATATTCTTTTTCCATGTATCTCAGTACCACCAAGAATATCACTTAAAATTTTTATATCATATCCATATTTTAAACTATATCGATATAAATCATAATGCCCAATACAAAATTCAGCTTGATAAAATAAATTGTCACCTAATACCCACAAATCATCCACCCTTTTATCTTTCAACTCCAATACAGGTCGAATTGAATCATTTAAAGCATCAAAGCAACCAACACCTTTATAAATAAGCGGCGTCTTTTCATCAGTGTATTTTGCCATTCCATAATAAACTTTATGATCCGATGAAATATCTAAACAAGTAGTAAAATCATCATAAATAATTTTTGTTCCACCCGTTGTGAGAGAATATTCAAACAATTTTCGATTGTGCATATGAATATAATAAATTTTATCATCCATTATTCTATAATTATCACACGGTTGATTTATCACAAGCTTTTCATTATTACCCTCTAAATCGGACTGAAAAAGAACATGAGAACTGTCACTCATTTTACTATAATACAATTTGTCATTCACAACCGTTACATTAGCAACAGGAAAATCGGTTACCTTTTCTATTTCATCCGTTTTGATATTTGCACGGCATAAAAAAAATTCATTGTTTCTATAGTACAAAAAATCACCGACAATTTGCAAAGAATTAGAGTTAGCATATTGGACTTCTTCAAAAATTTTTCCATCATGAGAGATTTTATAGCCACCTGTAAACACTAATTCATCATTTAGCATAGCAATCTTTTGATATTGCCGTGGTGCGCCAATACCATCAAATAACGGTTCGATATAAACAGTATTGCTTCGCTCATCCCATAATACATCATAGTATGCAGCTTCAGCAACAAACCTAAGCGGCACCATTGTTCTACCGTTAATAATCTGTGCAGGAACATCTAGTGACACTGCAGAATCATAGTCATTTAAAATTGCAAGCGTATCACCTATGTCAAGTTGAATAGAAGAACTGCCATTCTTTGCAATAATGCGCTGTTTATATTCATTCCAATCAACAGTATATCCAAGTTTTTCAAAAATCGTTCGCATAGGAACTAACGTTCTACCTTCAATGACAACAGGAGGAATATCAAAATACAGGTATTCGCCATTTAAACATACCCGAACTTCTTCATGTAAAATTTCTTCGGAATAAATAGTTAAACTCCAATCTGCATTAAAATTATTCAGACACAAAGATAAATTTAAAATCATGAATATTAATACTATTCCACTTTTTTTAAACAAACTTAACTCCTCCCATTTTTATAATCTGCCTTTTAACAATACTTTTATTATCTACCTATAAAACAAAGATAAAAAATGTGCGTTTCTATTTACTTTCTTGTTATTGCCTTTGCACCTTTTTACGGCAAACGTAATAAATTACTATAGAATAACGTCAATATATTCAATATATTATTAATAAAAAAACATAATAATCGTAAAATTTTTTTAGTCAATTCTATTATACCATTGTAGGCGCTTTTGTCTATATATCCATTGAAATATTTTTAATATTTTACATTTTTTATTTAGCGTTTTTCAGCGGTTTCAAACCGTTCCTACGGCATATGTTCATAAATAATCCTATCCCTCTCTCGAATTAGCTCCTCCATTCTCTTTTGGATAGTCTTTCTCCGACAAACAGAGATGTCCGGATGACGTGTTTCCGCCTCCAATTTAATACACTCAATGGCAATATCCTTCAGCCTTTCCAGTACGTCATCCGGCATATTTAACATAATCTTATGTAAAC
>Ga0134093_1000122_pt1 | contig 89516 bp, 86 predicted proteins | sample 4_1taG_FD_94452 | JGI IMG/M metagenome (GOLD analysis project Ga0134093, IMG submission 94452) | Switchgrass degrading microbial communities from high solid loading bioreactors in New Hampshire, USA - 4_13_20_68_A1 metaG | ecosystem: Engineered > Bioreactor > Semi-continuous > Anaerobic >...
AGTAATGTTAATGCTTCTTTTAAAAAATCTTTATCTTTTTCAACAACATACTTGCTAAGTTGTTCTAAAAGTGCCATTCTATTATTAGTAGCCACGGTATGACCTCCTCTACTTTATTTGTTTGGTTTCTCTAATAAAGTAGAAATCATATCGTGGTTACTTTTGTCAATTAGCCTCCACGAAATTTACACCACTACTTGAGACTATAACTTGTAACAGTAAGACCGGAGGGATAAAAACCAAAGGTGGTTCATATTTGCAGCAGGCAAATAGCCTGCTTTTTTAATCCTGGCATCACTTCAGCCCATTGCTACTTGACAGGTCGAATTTTATTGCTGAAGTCAACAGATACTTGCAAAAAATGCAGGTACATGGTAATATTTTGATATTGGTAATGTTTTTACAATTTTATATGTCAATTTATCAGTATCATTGGCTGGGCAATACTTAACCTGGCATAGGAAAGGGTTGTCTTGCTTGAAAAGATTATTGGAGATACTGTTGTCTTTGCTGCTTATGCTGACAGGTATTTCAAATCCGGACATGTTACCGGGCAATTCCGTGGATACTGTGGAAGTGATGGCAGAAAGTGATTCCGTGATAGCGGCTGACAGTTCCGAAAAGGCGGTGCCCAATAATTCTTACGGTGAAAATATTGATAATTCCGAAAAAGAATCAGCCAACAAAACCGATCAGGAATTTCAGGATTCTTCGGATGATTCATCTCCGGATATTAACGAAACTCTCATCAGGAACCCGGTATATGAAGACTTCAAGGGTCAGGCAATGATAACTTTTTCGTACGATGATGGCTGGAACAGTATATATGAGTATGCACTTCCCCTTCACGAAAAGTATGGTATTCCTGCAACTTTCAATATAATTGCCCGCATGGTTGTTGAAGAGAAGTTCCATTCGCAGTATTTCAGCCCGGAAAAGGTAATTGACAGCGCAAAACGGGGAATTGAAATAGCTTCCCATTCTTATTACCATGATATTGCTCTTACAGAAAAAACAGACGAAGAAATTCATTTTGAGCTTTCCGAAAGCAAAAAAATACTCAGCGAACTTGCAGGTGATGTTGAAACTTTTGCAGTGCCGTATTCCCTGTATGATGACAGGGTAAAAAATATAGCTGAACAGTATTACAGGGGAGTCAGGGTTTTCGGACAAAAACTGAACAACATTCCTCCGGACGATGTTTACAGGCTGTATTCAGCCGTTGCTGTCACGAACAAAACCACTTTTGAGGAAGTAAAGCAAAAAATAGATGAGGCCGTTAATAAGAAAAAATGGATTATAATAATGTTTCATGGCATTAATCCCAAAAAAGAGACTTACTATGAAATTACGCCCGAACTGTTGGAACAGATCATGGAATATGTTTCATCGTTTGACAAGGATTATTTGCTGCCGATAAATACCAGGGATGCCCTGCTGTTTATGGAAAAATATTATATGAATAAACAACAGTTCACACAGCAAGAATAATAATACCGGACATATATTGGAAAATCACAGGTTTATTTTGCAAAGCTGCATAATTTTTAATAAAAATATTTGCATTGCAGTTTGTTACATGGTATAATGATTTTGGTTAATTAATGCAGTTTGGCTGTAAAGAGTGGGTGATTCCCACTCTTTACGTTTTAATTTAGGCTGTGTGCGGATTTGACTCTGTCAAATCCTTTGTCATAAATTGAAAAATTTTCGGAGCAAGCCGGTTGCTTAAAGCATGACGAAATATTTCAACGGAGGTTTATCGGGTAAATGTCGAAAAAGAAAGTTGTGGAAACGGTAAAAAGCATAGCAGAGCCGATTGTGCAGGAACTCGGACTTGAACTGGTGGATGTGGAATTTGTCCGTGAAGGAAGGGACTGGTACCTGAGAGTATATATTGACAAGGACGGAGGAGTCACTCTTGATGACTGTGAAGCGGTAAGCATGCCATTGAGCGACAGGCTTGATGAGCTGGACCCCATAGAGCAGTCGTACCTGCTTGAAGTTTCGTCACCCGGTGTTGAAAGGCCTTTTAAAACTGACAGGGATTTTGAAAGGGCAGTAGGCGAATATGTCAGGGCGAAGCTTTATACAGCAGTGAACGGCAGGAAAACCGTTGAAGGAATACTGGAAAACTTTGACGGTGAGACTGTAACAATACTGACCGAAAATGATTCGAGGGAAATATACCGGCGGAAGGATATATCAAAAATAAACAGAATTATTAGACTGTAATGTTTTCGAAATTAGCAATAGAAATCATAAACGGGGAGGCATAAGAAATGAGTGCTGAATTGATTCATGCATTGGAGCAAATTGAAAAGGAAAAGGGTATTGGCAAGGAAGTACTTATCGACGCAATCGAGGCCGCCTTGATTACAGCATATAAACGGAATTTCGGTTCTGCAATGAATGTTTCGGTCTACATTGACAGGCTTACAGGCGATGTTCGGGTGTTTGCCCTTAAGAATATTGTTGAAAAGGTCAAGGATCCTTCAACCGAGCTTTCACTGGAACAGGCAAAACAATTCGGACCGGATTTTGAAGTAGGTGACGTGGTGGAAGTTGAAGTTACTCCGCGAAAATTCGGAAGAATTGCCGCTCAGACTGCAAAGCAGGTTGTTATGCAGCGTATTCGCGAAGCGGAGCGCGGTCTTATTTACGAAGAGTTTTCAAACAAGGAAGATGATATTGTATCAGGTGTAATAACCCGCTTTGAAAGGAAAAACGTAATAGTAGACCTTGGACGTGCCGAGGCGATACTTCCGCCCAGTGAGCAGGTTCCGGGTGAGGTTTATAATATTCATGACAGGATTAAGGCCTATGTCATAAATGTTAAAAAGACGAACAAAAATCCTCAGATTTTCATATCAAGAACCCACCCCGGACTTGTAAAAAGACTTTTGGAACTTGAAGTTCCCGAAATACACGATGGAATAGTGGAGATTAAGACGATTGCCAGGGAAGCCGGTTCACGGACCAAGGTGGCCATTTACTCGAAAAATGAAAACGTGGACCCGGTAGGTGCATGTGTAGGCCAGAAAGGAAGCCGTATCCGAGCTATTGTGGAAGAACTCAGAGGCGAAATGATTGATATAATAAAATGGAGCAGCGTACCTGAAGAATATATAGCCAGCAGTCTGAGTCCTGCAAAGGTAATCCGTGTCGACGTGGATGAAGAAAACAAGGTTGCAAGGGTTATAGTTCCCGATTTTCAGCTTTCCCTTGCAATAGGCAAGGAGGGACAGAATGCAAGGCTGGCTGCAAAACTTACGGGCTGGAAGATAGACATAAAGAGCGAATCCCAGCTGAGAGCGCAAATAGAACAGGAGTTGTTTGAAAAGCGTGAACCTGTTGCTGAAGACGGGTCGGATGAGGAAAGCCTTGGAGCAGATAATACGGAAAATAACGAGTGACAGCAAAGTGGTGTTCATGCGTTAAAGAATCTAATTGGAGTAAGCGGTGGAAAGACCGTGAAGGCAGGTGACAGAACGGGTGAAGCCTAAGAAAATCCCTTTGCGGCGATGCGTGGCATGTCATCAGATGAAGGATAAAAGGGAACTGATTCGTGTGGTGAAGAGCCCGGAAGGGGAAATATTTATTGATCCTACCGGGAAAAAGAACGGCCGCGGTGCTTATCTGTGCAAGGATCCGGCCTGTATAGCAAAGGCGCGTAAGGCAAAATCACTGAACAGGGAATTGAAAACCGAAATTCCCGTGGAAATATTTGAACAACTGCAGGCACAATTTGGAGGGGAATAGTGACTGAAAAAGTTTACGGTTTTATAGGTCTTGCTATGAAAGCCGGGAAAGTAATTTCCGGTGAGACGGGTTGTGAAAAAGCAATAAGAAGCCGAAAAGCTTCATTGGTTATAGTTTCAGAGGATGCTTCCTTAAATACCAGGAAAAAGTTTAAAGATGCCTGTTCCTATTACGGAATTTCTTTTTGTGTTTTCGGAGAGAAAGAAAAAATAGGCAGGTGTTTGGGAAAGGGTGTGCGTTCAGTTATAGCGATAACCGATGAAAATTTCTCCGGCAGGTTAACCAGACTGATGGAAGAAACCAAACAAAATACGGGGGTGGGCTGATTGAGTAAGAGAATATTTGAACTGGCCAAGGAACTGAATACAACCAGCAAAAGGTTAATGGAAAAACTGGAAGAGATTAATATAAAGGTAAAAAGCCATATGAGCTTGCTGGATGACGAACAGCTGGAGCGGTTATATGAACATATCGGCGTAGTGAACAGGAACCGTATTTCCGGATCTGATGAAGGAACCAGTACCGATCAGCCAGAACAACCGGGAAGTCAGCTTATAAGAAGATCCATTCCAAGAATCATCAGGAAAACGGAAATTATTATCCATGATGATAATGAAGCTAATGATATAGATATGGACAAACAGAACAAAAAAGGCAAAAAAGGTTATGTTCGCACGTCAAGCAGTACGGATGGTCTGCGGGCAGGCCTGAAACGTGAAGATGATATTCTTATTACTTCAATAAGAAAGCATAAAACCGAAAAGGAAGAACAAAAGAAACCTGAAGCCGCTGCACAGAGCACAGAAGAAGAAAAGAAACAGGAAGCGAAAACACAGCAGGTGGCACAGGAAAGCACCGATGACGCAAGTCATTGGGCAGACAGAATAAGAAGACCGGTAGACAGTATATTAAGCATAAAGAAAGTTGCGTCCAAGAAAGACTGGGATAAACTTAAAGCCGGAGAGACAGATAAAACAGAAGAAAAAGCAGCCGAAACTGTTGAAGAACAGAAGGCTCAAGGCAAAGAACCCGTTGCTGAAGCCGAAAAGAAGGCTGATAGTATACAGACTGAAAAGGAAATTACTTCAGACGGCGCTAAAAAGGAGGATACTTCTGCGGGGGCAGAACAAAAAGAGGGTCATATGCAGGCAGAAACTTATAAAACCGATGTAAAGCAAGAAGTAAATCAATTGGAAAAAGAAGAGAAAAAGGATATCAAACCTGAAAAGAAAGCTGTTGCCGGTGAACAAACGGTTCAGGATGTGAAAAAGGCTGAACAGGCCGGTACAGGCGAAACGGCTGCCAAAACTCAGGAAAAGGAAAAACCTGCTGCTCATGCTGCAGCCCAGGTCCATGCAAAAGACACCGAAAAAGAAAAGGATAAAAACAGGAACAGGGAAAAGAGAACCGAACCTGTTCAGGGCACTGATAGGGACAGCATGAAAATGCACGAAAAGGCAAAAAATAAAAAGCAGCATAAACAGGCTGATGCTGGTCATGACGGAAAAGACAGAAGACATGAGGCAGGAACGGAAAGGCAAAAAGTAGCAAATAAGTTGGTCATACCGAAGGTTGCAATAGCACCTGGTCAGCCTGAAGAAAAGAATAACCTGAGGGGCGAGAGACGTTCGTCCATTTTACGCGATCAGGAAAAGGGTATTAAACGCGAAGAAAAGAAAGAACAGCCGAAAAAGGACATTAAGTCCGTTCTTGGCAGTGTTGGAAAAAGCAAGGTAAAATACAAGAAGCATATCCATGTCGGGCATAAAGCAAGTGTGTCTGACATGTATTCAGATGACTATATACTTGAAGAATTCTATGAAGAAAAGGTAAAAGTCAAAAAGGACAAGAACAAGAAGAAGGAAAAAGAAGCGGCTGCACCTCCGAAAGCGGTGCTCACAGAAATTACAATACCTGAAACAATCACCGTAAAGAACTTTGCAGAGGCACTGAAGAAATCAGCAGCCGAAGTGATAAAGAAGCTGATGAGCCTTGGTGTAATGGCTACGGTGAACCAGGAAATTGATTATGATACCGCGGCAATAGTCGGAGAAGAGTTCGGAGTCAAGGTAAACAAGGAAGTTGTTGTAAGCGAGGAAGATATACTGTTTGATGAAGAGGAAGACAAGGAAGAGGAGCTTGTGGAAAGAGCACCGGTAGTTGTTGTAATGGGACACGTTGACCATGGAAAGACGTCTCTTCTCGATGCGATACGGAAAACGAACGTGGCAGCAAGGGAAGCAGGCGGAATTACACAGCACATAGGTGCATACAAGGTTAATGTCAACGGAAGAAGCATAACTTTCCTTGATACACCCGGTCATGAAGCTTTTACTTCAATGAGAGCACGCGGTGCCCAGGCAACTGATATTGCCATCCTGGTGGTTGCCGCTGATGACGGTGTTATGCCGCAGACTATAGAAGCAATTAACCATGCAAAAGCCGCAAATGTAAGCATAGTCGTTGCAATAAACAAGATTGATAAAAACGGTGCAAATCCGGACAGAGTAAAACAGCAATTGGCAGAGCACGGTCTTTTGGTTGAAGAGTGGGGTGGAGATGTTGTTGCCGTACCCGTTTCGGCAAAAACCGGCGAAGGCATTGATCTTTTGCTTGAAATGGTTCTGTTGACTGCAGACATGCTTGAGCTCAAAGCAAATCCGAACAGACAGGCGAAAGGTATTATTATTGAAGCTAAGCTGGATAAAGGCCGCGGACCGGTTGCCACCGTCCTGGTGCAAAGGGGTACACTGCGCACGGGAGATGCCGTTATTTCCGGTACGGCTTTCGGGCACATCCGTGCAATGATTGATGAAAACGGAAACAGGCTTGAAGCTGCCGGACCGTCCACGCCTGTTGAGATTATCGGGCTTGATGAGGTTCCTGAAGCCGGTGAAGTTTTATATGCAGTTAAGGATGAAAAACTTGCAAAACAGCTTGTGGAAAAGCGCAGGGCAGAACAGCGCGAAAAGGCTATAGGAGCAGCAAAGCCGATCGTTTCGCTGGATGATTTGTTCAGCCGAATCCAGCAGGGTGAAATGAAAGAACTTAACATTATTATAAAGGCGGACGTCCAGGGTTCCGTGGAAGCCCTGAAGCAATCGGTTGAGAAACTGAGCAATGATGAAGTAAGTGTACGTGTTATACATGGCGGAGTCGGTACCATTAATGAAGCCGATGTCACGCTGGCAAGCGTTTCAAATGCCATAATCATCGGTTTCAATGTCAGACCGCCGCAGAATGTTATCGAAGCCGCGCAGAATGCTGGTGTTGATATACGCATGTACAGGATTATTTATGATGTAATTGATGATATTGAGAAAGCCATGAAGGGGCTTCTTGAACCTGAATACAAGGAAGTCATCGACGGCCATGTGGAAATCAGGAAAATTTTCAAGGCTTCGAATGTGGGAACAATCGGAGGCGGCTATGTAACCGACGGAAAGATAAGCCGCAACTCCGACGTAAGAGTTGTTCGCAACGGAATTGTTGTTTATGAAGGTAAACTGGCTTCGCTGAAGAGATTTAAGGATGATGTCCGTGAAGTGACACAGGGATATGAATGCGGTTTGCTGATAGAAAAATTCAATGACATTAAGGAAGGGGATATTATAGAAGCATACAGGATGGTTGAAGTCGAAAGGTCATGAACACTGCTGTAAAAATTTAGCGAAAGATGGTGATGCTATGGAAAGGACCGACAGAATTGCCGTTGAAATTCAGAAAGAAGTGGCTGACATAATCAGAAACAGCATAAAGGATCCAAGAATACCTGATATGGTTTCTGTAACCCGTGTTGAAGTCACCAGGGATCTTCGCTATGCCAAGGTTTATATCAGCATATACGGAAGCGACGAGGAAAAGAAAAATGCAATGACAGCCCTTAAAGGCGCCGCAGGTTTCGTCAGGCGCGAGATAGGACAAAGAATACAACTGAGATATACCCCGGAAATTGTTTTTAAAGAAGACAGTTCGATAGAACATGGAATGCATATCAGCAAGCTTATAGAAGAGACGATGCAAACCGAGAAGGAACGAAGGGAATGAGATATTGAAAGAACTGGTAAATCTTATAAAGGATTCGGATACAATTGCCATTGTAACCCATACATCGGCAGACGGTGATGCCCTGGGGTCTTCCTTTGGCCTTGCTCTTGCACTGGAAAAAATGGGCAAGAAAGTATCGGTCTTTTTGGAGGAGCCTGTACCCAGGATGCTGGATTTTTTGCCAGGAAAGCACCTGGTATCCGTGTATGACGGTAAGAGTTATGATCTGTGTATATGCGTGGATACAAGCGACATGAAAAGGCTTGGAAACCGTGTTGATATTTATTCTTCTGCCGCAAGGAAAATTACGATAGATCATCATACAACAAATAACATGCAGGCTGACGGGCTGTGGATTGACGAAAGTGCTTCTGCGACAGGAGAAATGGTATATAAGCTGATAAAGGCCCTGAATGTTGAAATAAGCCGTGAAATTGCAATTAACCTGTACACTGCCATAGTGACAGATACGGGCGGGTTCAGGTACAGCAATACCACTCCGGAAAGCCTTATAATTGCGGCTGATTTGATGTCCAGGGATGTTCCCTTCACGGAAATTGTTAAAAGGGTATTTGATACCGTTTCCTATTCAAAAATGATTCTGATGAAAAAAATACTGCAGAATCTTACCCTGTATTGCAACGGCAGGGTAGCCGTTTCGTATCTTTTGCATGAAGATATTGCTTCTGTGGATGCACAGACCGATGATTTTGAAGGCCTGGTGAACGTGGGAAGAAATCTTGAAGGTGTTGAAGTTTCCCTGTTCCTGAGGGAAGAGCAGCCGGGCGTTTTCAAGGGAAGTCTCAGGGCAAACGAATACGTTGACGTGGCTAAGATTGCTTCTGTTTTTTCAGGCGGAGGTCATAAACGGGCGGCAGGGTTTACAATTGAAGGCGGACTTGAAGATACTGTTAAGAAGGTTTTGGAAGAAATAAAAAAGGTGCTTTAGATGGACGGGATATTGCTGGTTATCAAGCCACCTGGTATGACTTCCTTCGACGTGGTAGCCTGGATCAGAAAGATTCTGAGAATAAAGAAGGTCGGCCATGCGGGAACATTGGATCCTGCAGCGGCCGGTCTTTTGCCTGTTTGCCTGGGAAAAGCAACCAGGGCGATTGATCGGTTTATGAATTTTGACAAGTCATATCGCGCCGAGATGGTTCTGGGAATTGTTACAGATACCCAGGATGCGGAAGGCAGAATAATGGAAAAGAAGGCTGTAACTGTAGACGAAGAAGCAATAGAGGAAGCAGTAAAATCCTTTACAGGCAAGTACGAGCAGATCCCGCCCATGTATTCGGCAGTAAAAGTGGGAGGGAGGAAACTGTACGAACTTGCCCGGCAGGGAATTGAGATTGAAAGAAAACCCAGGCCGGTTGAGATCAAGAAAATCGATGTCATTGAAATAAAACGTCTGGATGACACCGTTACTGTAAAATTTGATGTTGACTGCTCAAAAGGTACTTACATCCGCACTCTTTGCCATGATATCGGGCAGAAGCTCGGATGCGGCGCGCATATGTCTTTCCTGGTGCGTACGCGGGTTGGACCGTTTACAATAGCCGACGGAATTACGCCTGAAGAAATATTAAAAAAACTGGAAGAAGGAACCCTGTTATCTGCCGTAAAACCAGTGGATATTTTATATGAAGAATTTAATGATGTAACCTTAGACAGCAGATCCATGTCCCGTTTTTTAAACGGTGCTGTTGTGGTACTGAACGACAATGTGGCTTTCATAGCAAACGAAACAGTAAGGGTTTATTCTGAGGACCGGCAATTCCTCGGCGTGGGCAAAATACTGCCTGACAGCGGAAATAAAGCACTTCGGGCTGTAAAGGTTTTTGCTCCTTATATTCAGCTTTAGAAAACGTTTTTTTCCGGTAATACTCAGATGAATGATTAATAAAGGGAAGGGACAACTGTGAAGATTCTGGAAAATGAATTTCATACCAACGGTAAGGAGTATTGCGGAGTAGGTCTTGGAAATTTCGACGGTCTGCACAGGGGCCATATGGCCCTTATCAACACTTTGCTGGAAGAATGCCGAATCAGTGATTTGCATTCGGTTGTATATACGTTCAAAAAACACCCTGAGCATATACTAAGAAAAGAGCTTTTTACTCCGCTGATAATGACTATGGAGCATAAAGCGCGGCTTCTTGAAAAAACAGGACTGGAATATCTGTTTTTTCAGGAGTTTGACGAAGAGTTTTCAAGAATCTCCCCGAAAGATTTTGTTGAGAAAATTCTTGTAAACAAGTTAAGGGCAAAGCTTGTCGTGGTTGGATTCAACTATCGTTTCGGATACATGGGAAAAGGGGACAGTGAACTATTAAAAAAAATGGGGAGAGACTATGGCTTCAGGGTGATAGTCATCCCGCCCGTGAGAATAAGGAATGAAACTGTAAGCAGCACGCTTATCCGGAAATACATAATGAAAGGGCAGATGGATCTGGTATTTGAACTGCTTGGAAGATATTTTTCGGTTCCGGGGAAGGTTGTTACGGGAAAAAGAATCGGCAGCACGATGGGATTCCCGACCGCGAATATAGTTCCCGAAAAATATCTTGTTATGCCTGCCAGGGGTGTATATGCAACGAGGACGCTGTACCAGGGAAAATGGTATGACAGCGTGACAAATGTAGGCAAATGCCCGACGATAAAAAATGACGATGAGATAGTCATTGAAACTCATCTGATTGGTTTTGAAGGGGAACTTTACGGCGAGGATATTGAAGTGTTTTTCCTGAAAAAACTGAGGGACGAAAAACAGTTCAGGAACCGTGATGAACTGGTCAGTCAGATCAGGCTTGACATTGAAAAAGCGAAAATGTATAAAAAACACCTTTGTCTGGGATAATTCAAAAAGATTAATTATTTTTCCGGACAAGGGTGTTTGTTATATGCGCATGGGGAGAGTCAGACTGATACTTTATGCCATTACCGTAACCATATTATTTCTCTGCTATAAATTGTACCACATTCAGGTTGAACAGTTTGAGAATTTTTCACTGGCCGCTTTCCGGCAGCGAAGCCGCCTGACACCGGTTTATCATGAAAGAGGCCAGATTTATGACAGAAACATGATCCCGTTCACCGGCAGAACCACCGAATATATTGCGGTACTTCAGCCAGCTGTATTTCCACGGGACAGGGAAACCAGGGAAATGGTTGCTGAGGTACTGAAAACCGATATAGAAGATTTCGCCAATTTTTCAGTATACAATGCATCTCCGGTAATATATCCCGTTGACAAGGAAACCGCCGAATATTTTATAAAAAATCCTGTCAAAGGAGTTTCTGTCATAGAGCGTAAAGCAAGAACAGACATAACAATGCCCGCGGCCCATATTGTGGGTTATACCGATGAAACCGGAACTCAGGGACTGTCAGGAATCGAGAAAGCATATCAGCATATCCTCAATTCAAACAATACGGTCTATGCTCTGGCTGTAACGGATGCAGGATACCAGTACCTTGATGAATACGGCTACAGGATTATTGAGAACCGGGATGATAAGCCTCTCGGTGTTAAATTAACCCTTGATTACCATATGCAGAAACTGGCAGAGGAAGTAATGGACAGGATGATGGTATCTGGTGCCGTTGTTGTAGTGGATATACTGAGCGGCGATATACTGGTTCTTGCCAGCCGTCCCGGATTTAATCCGGCTAATATATCGGAGTATCTCAATGATGAAAAACAGCCTCTTTTTAACAGGGCTATCGCTGGTTATACACCCGGTTCGGTTTTTAAAATAATAACTACGGCAGCGGCACTGGAATCAGGTTTTAATCCTGGGACTACTTTTGACTGCCCGGGATATACCCTTATCGGTGATCAGGTATTTAAATGCTGGAACTACGAAGAAGGAGGACATGGGACAATAGATTTGATAAGCAGTTTTGCCCAGTCCTGCAACAGCTATTTTATTCAGCTGGGAACCAGGCTTGGTGCCGGACGGATGCTTGAAATGGCGAGAAAATTCGGCCTTGGAAGTACCACGGGGATAAGCGGGCAGATGATACCTGAATATGAGGGAATGCTTCCCGAATTAAGCGAGCTGATAGGAGACGGGAACGTGGCAAATCTTGCGATGGGACAGGGGAAAATACTCGTCACCCCGCTGCAGGCTGCCGGGCTGGCAGCGATAATAGCAAACGGAGGTATCCGCCATACCTTTAACATTGTGGACAGCATAGTAAACAGTGAAGGCGAAATTGTCAGGGACATGAAAAAAAGAGAGTGGCATAGGGTAATTTCGAAAGAAACGGCAAATGCACTAATGAAAATGATGGAAGCAACGGTGGAATACGGAACGGGCCAGCGGGCCGATATCGGGGGTTACGGCGGCTCAGCAGGCAAGACAGGAAGTGCTGAGACAGGTATGTTTGACGATGAACGCCAGATTATCCATGCCTGGTTTACCGGTTATTTTCCGTATGTTGAACCCAGGTATGCCATGTGTGTTTTCGTGGAAGACGGAACGGGAGGCGGTACAACGGCAGCGCCGGTTTTTGCCGAAATTGCTGCAAGGATAATGGAATGGGAAGAAAGCAGATAAAATTATCAGACAAAAGAAAAACCCAATCGTATTTGATGGTGAAAGGAATTGTTGGTGAGGTGATTATTCATATGCAAAAAAGGTTATACCGCAGTACCCGGGACAGAGTTTTCGGAGGAGTATGTGCCGGACTTGCGGAATATGCCCAGGTTGACAAAGGACTGCTCAGATTTCTTACAGCAGTGGCTATTCTGGTAACCGGCGTTATACCCGGGTTGATAGCATATATATTGTGTGTTTTGATTATTCCAACGGAGGATGCGGTTTTTAAGGATAAAATGTATAATAACGGAGAACAGGCACCCCCTTCCTCTTCAAATCCCGAAAACGCCCGCCTGGTTATCGGCATCGCGCTTATTTTGATTGGAATGTTTGCCCTGGCAAAGCTTGTTTTCAGATGGGTTGATTACAGGTATATAATTCCGCCGGCCCTGGTTGTTATTGGCGCGGTTCTGGTATATAAAAGCAGGGGGCAATCTGAATGAGGAAAAAAAGCATTGTGGGTGTTATACTTATAATATTTGGTCTTATATGGATTGCAGAGTTAACGGGTATTATCATCATTGACTGGTCAGAAACGATAAAAACTCTTTGGCCTCTTCTTTTTATCGCCATAGGCATATCGCTTCTGGCAGGCCGCAAAAAACTTATTACAACTGTCGCCTGGCTTCTTACCGTTGCCGTTTTTGTGGGGTATGGTATAATTCGCGGGGAGAAACGGGACTTAAGGAAGGATAAACTATGGTTCATAAAGGCCGAAACAGAAAATTATCCTGCAGAAGACAAAATACTGATGGACAGTGAAATACAGGAAGGAAAACTTATTATTCAGCTGGGCCCGGCAAGAATAAATATAGAAGACGGGAATAACGGATATTTGGCAAAACTGGATTCAAATATACCCAATCTGGAACAACAGCAAACCAGGGGAAGACAGGCAGTACTGAAATATATTCACCAGAATTATGAAAAAAGCAACGTGGCAGGCAGTTTCGATCTCAAGATAAATCACAGCATTCCATGGGAAATGGATACGACTTTCTCGGTTGTTGACGGAAAACTCAATTTCAGAAAAATTCCTGTAAAAAAACTGAATCTTAAGCTCGGAGTGGGTGACCTGGTGCTTATAATCGGCGATAAGCAGGAATACACGGTTGTAGACATTCAGGCCGGTGCCACTGAGCTTGACATATATATTCCGGAAAATGCCGGAATTATGTTAAAATCAGGAAAACTTCTCTCGAATCTTTCATTTCATAACATAAACATTACGAATCAGGACGGTGTGTATATTTCCGAGAATTATGAAACCGCATCCCAAAAGATAGAAATGCATATCCAGTCCGCAGTCAGCACCATTGATATCTTCGCAGAATAAGATATTTTCCATCTTATTTCCTGTCAATCAAAAAAATAAATGTCTATAATGCTTGAATTTAAGCGTATTTGCAAAAAATGGGTTAGTCACTAATTGGAAAATACCTTGCAACGTGATAAAATTGGAAATATAATGTTTTTATATGATAGATGTAAAAGAAGGAGGTATTTCCGGTGACGAACCCAATTCGTGTGTTAGTTGCTGACGATAACGCTGAATTCGGTGAAATTGTATGTGATTACTTATCAAACTATGAAGATTTGGAGGTTGTGGGGCGGGCGGAAGACGGCCTTGAAGCCATAAAAATTATTGATGAAACGAACCCGAATGTTGTTATCCTGGACATAATTATGCCCCATATGGACGGATTAGCCGTACTGGAACATTACCATAAAACCCCCGCATCCGAAAAACCAAAATTCATTATTTTGTCAGCCGTAGGACAGGATAAAATTACACAGCAGGCAGTCAGTCTGGGAGCGGAGTACTATATAGTAAAGCCTTTTGATCTGGAAATTCTTGTGGAGAGAATACGACAACTGGGAAGAGACGACAGTATAGTAAGCAGGATGGAAACATCACCGAAAACCTCAAAACAGCAGCAGTCAGCAAAGCCTGTCAGCCTGGAAAGCCGTATTACCCAAATTATGCGTGATGTAGGTGTGCCGGCCCACATAAAAGGGTATCAGTATATGAGAGACGCTGTTCTCCTTGTTGTTGACGATATGGAACTGATAAGTTCAGTTACAAAGAGACTGTATCCAGAGCTCGCTAAAAAATACAAAACCACTCCAAGCCGTGTAGAACGTGCCATCAGACATGCAATTGAGGTTGCGTGGACAAGAGGACAGGTGGAAACCATACATGAGCTTTTCGGATATACAATTAATACGAAAAAAGGAAAACCCACCAATTCAGAGTTTATTGCAATGATCGCTGATAAACTGCGCCTCGAAAACAAGGTCAGCTGATTGAAAGAAGAATAATTTATATATAAAATTTAGGTATCAGTTTATACTGATACTTTTTTTTTGGAGGTAAGCCCATATGATATTGCAGCAGGCCCTGGCCCAGTCACATGAATATGCAAGGAAGGTCGTCAGGGAAGGGGACACGGTAATTGACGCTACCTGCGGTAATGGATATGACACATTATTCCTTGCCGGTCTGGTAGGGCATACAGGGAAAGTGTATGCTTTTGATATCCAGAGGGAAGCACTGGGGATAACTCGGAAAAGACTTATGGAAAAAGGAATGATACACAGGTGTTTCCTGATACCGGACGGGCATGAGAACATGCACCGTTACGTGTCTGAACCTGTAAGGCTTGTTATGTTCAACCTTGGATACAGGCCAGGCGGTGATCATTCAATATGTACAAAAGGTGAAACAACCTTCAGGGCGGTTCGGACAGCTTTGGATTTACTGGTTGAAGGCGGACTTATTGTCATGGTTATATATCATGGCGGGGATTCAGGGTTCGAAGAGCGGGATTACTTGATGAAAGCGCTTCCCGTACTGGATCCGAAAAAGGCTGCCGTGATGATGACAAGCTTTGTCAATCTTCCCAATAATCCTCCCATTCTTGTATGTATTGAAAAATTGAATCAGTAACGGTTAAATGCAGAAAAATAATGGTAAATATATATTAATTTTATATTATATAATTGTTAAATTTTTAGCAAAAACTTATCCTTATTTTATTGCAAAGATTTTTCAATTACGCTATAATTCAAAGTAATTGCTGTTTTTATGCAGTGTAAAAGGCGTTATTGTGTGCTTAACGATATACGATATTTAAAGGTAAAATCAATTTATGTAATTATGAGGTGGGTTAATAATGGCTACAATGGATAAGATTAACGACCTTTATGCCAGGAAACAGAGGGCAAGCCTTGGCGGCGGCGAAGAACGTATTAAGAAACAGCATGAAGCAGGTAAAAAAACCGCCAGGGAGAGAATCCAGATGCTGGTGGATCCTGACAGCTTTGTAGAAATTGATGCATTTGTGGAAACCCGCAGTACCGAATTTGACATGCCCAAGAAAAAAGCATTGGGTGATGGTGTTGTTACAGGCTATGGAACGGTAAACGGGCGTCTGGTTTTTGTTGCATCCCAGGATTTTACCGTAATAGGCGGTTCGCTTGGTGAAATGCACGCCAAAAAGATTACGAAAGTAATGGATATGGCCATGAAAATGGGTGCCCCGTTTATCAGTATTAACGATTCGGGCGGCGCCAGAATTGAGGAAGGAATTGATGCGCTGAGCGGGTTTGGAGAAATATTCTACAGGAATACCCTTGCTTCAGGGGTAATACCTCAGATATCCGTTATTATGGGACCGTGTGCCGGCGGTGCAGTGTATTCACCGGCAATTACGGACTTTATATTTATGGTGGAAAAAACCAGCCAGATGTTTATAACAGGACCCCAGGTAATAAAAGCCGTTACCGGCGAGGATGTTACATTTGAAGAACTCGGCGGAGCTGAAACTCATAATACCTTAAGCGGCGTTGCACATTTCAAGAGTGCTACCGAAGAAGAGTGCATGAAAGAAATCCGTCGGCTTCTTAGTTTCATTCCTGACAATAACCTTTCAGACAGTGAATTGGTCAATTCAAACGATGATGTAAACCGTGTAATTCCGGAACTTAACGCAATTATTCCGGACGATGCAAACAAGCCATATGACATGAAACAGATAATAACCGCTGTTGTAGATAATGCCGATTTCCTTGAAGTTCAGGCGGGATTTGCAAAGAATATAATAGTTGGTTTCGGCCGTATTAACGGCAGAACCGTTGGTATAATCGCCAACCAGCCCCAGGTAAATGCAGGAGTGCTTGATGTGAATTCGTCCGATAAGGCAGCAAGGTTTGTAAGGTTCTGCGATGCATTCAATATACCCATTGTAACCTTTACTGATGTACCCGGATATTTGCCCGGTGTAGGTCAGGAACACAGCGGTATTATACGCCACGGAGCAAAACTCCTGTATGCATTTTCTGAAGCCACTGTTCCGAAAATTAATGTAATTGTACGAAAGGCATATGGCGGAGCGTATATTGCAATGAACAGCAAACACCTTGGCGCTGATATGGTGTTTGCATGGCCTACCGCTGAAATAGCCGTTATGGGTCCCGAAGGTGCTGCAAACATTATTTTCAAGAAAGATATAGCCCAGTCCGAGGATCCGATAAAGTTCCGGGCTGAAAAGATTCAGGAATACAGGGACAAATTCTCGAATCCGTATATAGCGGCTGCAAGGGGATATGTTGATGACGTGATTGAACCTGCAAGAACAAGAATTCACATAGCTTCCGCTCTGGAAATGCTGGTAAGCAAAAGAGAAACAAGGCCCAGCAAAAAACATGGAAATATTCCGCTGTAAAAAAACGATTTTTATTCGGATATAATACGTTGAAAATATGTTAAATCGAGAATTATGGAGGTATATAATATGAGGAAGTTTGTTATAAACGTTAACGGACATCAATATGAAGTAGAAGTTGAAGAAATAGGTGCAGTTCAGTATGCAGCACCCGTTACTCCTGTTGCACCTGCTGCACAGGCTGCTCCAGCAGCTCCGGCTCCTGCTCAGGCACCGAAAGCTGAGGAACCGAAGCCGGCTCCCGCACCGGCACCTGCTGCTCCTGCCGGCGCAGTAAAGGTAAATGCTCCGATACCCGGAACAATTCTTGACATTAAGGTTAAGCCGGGAGACAAGGTAAAACGCGGAGATATACTGCTCATCCTTGAAGCCATGAAGATGGAAAACGAAATTCTGGCTCCGCAGGATGGAACTGTAGCCGCTGTACATGTTTCAAAGGGAGCTTCGGTAAACAGTGGTGATTTGCTAGTATCACTTAACTGATAATGCGTTGTTCAGAAATGCATGAGTTTAGCCGCTGCTTCTTCATTAAAATCGGTAAAGGAGGCTTAATGCCATGGGAATAAAAATAACTGAAACGGTTCTCAGGGATGCGCATCAGTCGTTGATTGCGACAAGAATGAAAACAGATGACATGCTTCCCATTATAGAAAAAATGGACAAGGTGGGTTACCATTCCCTGGAATGCTGGGGAGGTGCAACCTTTGATGCATGCCTGCGTTTTCTGAATGAGGATCCATGGGAAAGACTCAGAAAAATCAGAGATAAGGTAAAAAACACAAAGCTTCAGATGCTGTTACGCGGGCAGAATCTGCTTGGATACAAGCACTATGCCGACGATGTTGTGGAGTATTTTGTCCAGAAGGCGGTAGCCAATGGTATTGATATAATTCGTATATTCGACGCATTGAACGATCCGCGAAACGTAGAAGTAGCAATAAAGGCTACCAAAAAGGAAGGCGGTCACGCCCAGGGAGCTGTCTGCTATACAATAAGTCCTTTCCATGATCTTGAGCAATTTGTAAAGGATGCAAAGACACTGGAGAATATGGGCGCAGATTCGATATGTATAAAGGATATGGCAGGTCTTTTGACCCCGTATGCAGCATATGATCTTGTAAAAGCCCTGAAGGAGAATGTAAAGGTTCCGATTCAGCTGCATACCCACTATACCAGCGGTGTGGCTTCAATGACATATCTGAAAGCTATTGAGGCAGGATGCGACGTGGTGGACTGTGCTATTTCGCCAATGTCCATGGGTACCAGCCAGCCGCCTACGGAAGCCATCGTGGCAACTCTTCAGGGAACAAAATACGATACTGGGTATGACCTGAAACTTCTGTCCGAAATAGCGGATCATTTCCGTCCGCTCAGGGAATCATACCTTAAATCAGGGCTTCTGGATACAAAAGTGCTTGGTGTTGATATTAATACGCTGTTGTACCAGGTTCCGGGCGGAATGCTTTCTAACCTTGTTTCACAGCTGAAACAGTTTGGCAAGGAGGACAAATTCCAGGAAGTTCTTGCAGAGGTACCGAGAGTGCGTGAAGACTTGGGTTATCCTCCGCTTGTAACGCCTACAAGCCAGATTGTCGGAACCCAGGCGGTGATGAATGTTATTTCCGGAGAAAGGTACAAAATGGTTCCGAAGGAAACAAAGGCACTTGTTAAGGGTGAGTACGGCAAAACTCCTGCTCCGATAAAAGAGGAAATAGTAAAGAAAATCATAGGGGATGAAGAGAGAATCACATGCCGTCCGGCAGATTTAATCGAGCCTGAGCTTGATAAAATCAGGAATGAAATGAAGGAATACCTGGAGCAGGATGAGGATGTTTTGTCATATGCACTGTTCCCTCAGGTAGCCAAAAAATTCTTTGAATTCAGAAAAGCCCAGAAGTATAAAATAGATCCTGACATGGTAAATTATGAAGAGAGGGTACATCCCGTTTAATGATCAGCGGTTAATGGCAAAATACAGTATGATAAAGGAAGAGGCGGTTATCCGCCTCTTTTGTGTAGCAGCGAAGACAGTTCCGGTATAATTCTGATTACCATACAGGGAGGATATATCCGATGATAAGATTTGATTACAGGAGCGCAGAAGGTTTTGTAAGCCAGCATGAAATCGAATTTATGAAGCCATTTGTTGAAAATGCCCATGAACTTCTTCACCGGAAATCAGGTCCGGGAAATGATTTTCTCGGATGGCTCGATCTGCCCGTTAATTATGATAAGGATGAGTTTGCGAGGATAAAGGATGCGGCACAAAGAATAAGGGATAACTCCGATGTTTTGGTAGTAATCGGTATAGGAGGTTCATATCTTGGCGCGAGGGCAGCGATAGAAGCCCTGGCTCATTCTTTTCATAACCTGCTTCCGAAAGAGAAGAGGAATGCACCCCAGATATTCTTTGCAGGCCACCAGATAAGTTCCACGTATCTTGCAGAACTTATGGAACTCTTAGAGGAGAAAGATGTGTCAGTCAATGTTATTTCCAAGTCCGGAACAACCACAGAGCCTGCCATTGCGTTCAGGATTATGAAGGACTACATGGAGAAAAGGTACGGTAAGGAAGGCGCAAGGAAAAGAATTTATGCAACCACCGACAAATCCAGGGGTGCGCTGAAAACACTGGCAGATTCTGAAGGTTACGAGACTTTTGTAATACCCGATGACGTGGGCGGGCGTTTTTCAGTGCTTACTGCTGTGGGGCTTCTTCCCATAGCAGCAGCCGGTATTGACATAGACCGTATGATGGAAGGCGCCAAAACAGGCCATGAAGAATACAGGAAACCCTATGAGGAAAATCCCTCATATTTGTATGCAGCATGCAGAAACATATTGTACCGGAAAATGAGAACAACTGAAATAATGGTAAATTATGAACCGTCACTGCATTATGTTACCGAATGGTGGAAGCAGCTTTTCGGGGAAAGTGAAGGAAAGGACGGGAAAGGAATATTCCCTGCAGGTGTTGATTTTACTACTGACCTGCATTCAATGGGGCAGTATATCCAGGACGGCCTGAGAAATATATTTGAAACGGTGCTTTACGTCGAAAAACCAAGAAGGGAAATATTTATAGGCGAAGATGAAAAGGATCTCGACAAGCTGAATTATATTTCCGGGAAAAGTCTTGGTTATGTAAACAAAAAGGCAATGGAAGGTACAATCCTGGCTCATCATGACGGGGGAGTTCCGAGTCTTGTTGTAAGTATTCCCGAAATGACTTCCTATTATTTTGGCCAGATGGTTTACTTCTTTGAAAAAGCATGTGGAATAAGCGGATATCTTTTGGGTGTTAATCCATTTGATCAGCCCGGAGTAGAGGCATATAAGAAGAACATGTTTGCTTTGCTGGGAAAACCGGGTTATGAACAGGAAATGAAACACCTGGAAAAGCGGTTACACGGATAACAGGACCAAATCGGAAAGCCGGGTAAACAGTGCATTTGCCTGGCTTTTTTTTGTTAATTCAGGATAAATTTTTCAAAGTTAGTATTGATCATTACCAAAAATTTGATATATAATACGATCATTAAGTGGATCCTGATTCATGTTTAATCGTTTTAGTTTATTGCCGGAATGTATAAATTTTTATGCAAATATAATAAATTATACATAGAAAAAAGATAAGAGATACAGTCCAATAAGGAGGTTCTTTTGTGAAAGTAAAGGGGATCGTTGGTTCGGGCGCCTTGCATTCGGGTGTAGATAACAATGAAAGTAATCAGTGTAATTCACAGAAGAAGCCGTTATATGAGAATGCAAGGAGTTTTGAAGAACTCAATGGGGAAAAGAATGACTGGATTTTTGCTCTTTCCCACGAGTTAAGAACCCCTCTGAACGTCATTTTGTCCACGATTCAGATAGCACAGCTGAGTGTGAAAAACAGCCAGGACGGTGAGTACAGCAAAGTAAAGACCAAGTATCTCGAAATAATGAAACAGAACTGCTATCGTCTTCTTAAAATGGTGAACAATCTAATAGAGATTAACAGGATAGATTCCGGCTTTTTCAATATAGATCTGAAGAATGAAGATATTGTCAGTATAGTCAGGGAAATGACTTTTTCTGTCACCGAGTACGCCAGAACAAAAAATATAGATATAACATTTGAGAGCAATAAGGATAATCACATCGCTGCCGTAGACATTTTCCAACTGGAACGAATCATGCTGAATCTTTTGTCAAATGCCATCAAGTTTACACCTCAGAACGGAAGCATTAAAGTCACTCTGAAAGTTGAAGACGAAGAAATATTCATTTCCGTATCCGATACCGGTCCCGGAATTCCCGAAGAATATGGCAATATGATATTTGAACGATACTGCCAGACCGGAGGAAAAAGCCTTGCTGAAAAAAGGGGCAGCGGAATGGGCTTATACCTTGTAAAGAAGCTTCTTGACAAGATGAACGGCAGGATATGGTTCTGCAATAACAAGGACAAGGGTACGACACTTACGTTTGCACTTCCGAACAAGAAACTTCCTGCTGTATGTTCCGTGAAGGAGGAACTTCCGAGCGAGTATGCCAAAAGCAGGACGGAATACCTTGAAATTGAATTTTCAGATATATACTTAATATAAATTTCTCTTGACAACATAAATCAGTTTGTGTATAGTTGTAATTGACAATAAAGTAGAAGTATCCACTTCTCACCCTGTGTCCGGTTGACTTCAGGGTTTAAATCGTAGCAGTTTGATGCTGTGATTTACGCAGGTGAAGTGGTTTGCCTGCTTTTTTATTTGTCAAAATAAATAAATTTACATACCCTGCATAATGAAAAAATGGGTTGTGAAATACGGAGGTGTTGTTTATTAAAAAGGATCAGATTCAGGTGAATAGCCAAATCAGGGATAAGGAAGTAAGGTTGATTGACGTCGACGGTACCATGCTCGGTATTATGTCAGCCAGGGAAGCGCAAATGAAGGCTTACGAAAGAGATTTGGACCTGGTTAAGATTTCACCGAATGCGAATCCCCCTGTCTGCAAAATTATGGATTATGGCAAGTATTTATACGAATTGTCCAAGAAGGAGAAAGAGGCAAAAAAGAAACAAGCCAGTATTTCCGTCAAGGAAATAAGACTTTCGTCAAAAATTGAAGAACATGACTTTGCCTTTAAAGCAAAAAATGCAATAAAATTCCTGAAGGATGGAGATAAAGTAAAGGTATCCATAAGGTTCAGAGGCAGGGAAATGCAATACACCTCCATGGCATATGACGTAATCGACAGGTTTGCCGAAATGATTAAGGAATACGGGAAAATGGAAAACAAGCCCACAATGGACGGCAGGAGCATGTCGGTTATGTTCGCACCCATTAAGGATAAGCAGGATAAGCAGTAGGGTATAGTCACAGCAGAATTTTAGCAAAAAACAGGCTAAAGTTTAAAACAGTTTAATCACGGAGGAGGTTTTGTCCATGCCAAAATTAAAGACCCACAGTTCATCGAAAAAGAGGTTCAAAATAACAGGTACAGGTAAGGTAAAGCGCTATAAGGCGTATAAGAGTCATATTCTTACCAAGAAGTCATCAAAGCGGAAGAGGAATCTCCGCAAGGCGACGGTTGCTTCAGAAGCAAATGCAGCGACAATAAAATCAATGCTTCCTTACAAATGATCAAAATGAGTTGGAAAGAGGTGTGAGATATGGCAAGGATTAAAGGTGGAGTTAAAACCAGAGCCAGACATAAGAAGATTTTGAAGCTTGCAAAAGGTTACTTTGGTGCAAAAAGCAAATTATATAGAGTTGCAAATCAGGCGGTAATGAAGTCCCTCCTTTATGCGTACCGCGACAGAAGGCAAAAGAAGAGGGAATTCAGAAAGCTTTGGATAACAAGGATAAACGCTGCTGCAAGAAAAAACGGCATGTCTTACAGCCGTTTTATGAATGGCCTTAAGAAGGCGGGTATTGAGCTGAACAGAAAAGTGCTTGCTGATATGGCGGTAAATGATGCTGCCGGTTTTGCAAAACTTGTTGAAAAAGTTAAAGGATAAAGAGACGAATGGGCGGCTTTATGCCGCTTTTATTTTTATCCGCCATTTTTCAATTTTGTTACAAAGTTAATAAAGTGGTACAAATTCATAGAATAAAGAGCTATAATCACATTGTGAAGGATAGCTTTTTTACTAATGATGGCAGAATTGTAAAGATATTTATTTGTCTTACCGGCACGGATAAAGTATTATACAATATAATAGTATAAAGGAGCGGGGAACTAAATAGTGGCGGATGTAAGCAATATCAGGGAGTTTTTTATACTTCTCGGAAATTACCTGGGACTTAACGGACCCTTGGATTTTGTTCTGATGGTTATTGATATCAGTATTATTTCGTATATTGTCTACAAGATAATCCAGCTCGTCCGTGAAACACGTGCAATGCAGTTGGTAAAGGGTATTCTTGTCATTGTTATCGGTCTCAAGGCAGCCCAGCTGATAGGCCTGAAAACGGTGGCTTTTATCCTCGAAGGTGCCATATCACTGTTAGGTTTTTCCCTGATAGTAATATTCCAGCCGGAGTTAAGACGAGGCCTCGAGAAAATAGGAAACAGCGGATTTCAGAATTTGCTTCCGCTGGATTATGATGAGGATCAGCTAAGAACGACCGCTTCCATTGAAGCGATTGTAAAGGCTTGCGCCCACCTGTCACAGGAATATATCGGCGCATTGATAGTCATTGAAAGAAACACCAAGATCGGTGATGTAATAAATACAGGAACCCAGATGGATGCAATAATATCCTATGAACTTCTGACAAACATTTTCACTCCCAATTCGCCTCTGCACGATGGTGCTGTTATAATCAGAAACAATAAAATTAAAGCAGCAGCATGCTATCTTCCGCTGACCGAAAACACCACGCTCAGCCGCGACCTGGGAACAAGGCACAGGGCTGCGCTGGGAATTACCGAAGTATCCGATGCAATATCAATTGTCGTTTCTGAAGAATCAGGAAAAATATCCTATGCCCATAACGGGAACCTTACGAGAAACCTGACACCTGATACGCTCAGAAAAGCATTGTACCGTTTTCTGATTGACAAAAACTCGAACAGAAAGCGGCTCTGGTTTAGAAAGGTGAAAACCGATGAGTAAAAACATAAGCCTTAATAAAATACTGGAAAAGGATTCGGTTTTAAAAGTCATATCAGTACTTATCGGTATACTGATCTGGTTTATTGTCCTGGATCACCAGAATCCGCTCAGTGAGAGAACTATTTCCATCCCGCTGAGGAACAATGCCCACGTGCTTGACGCCAGCAATATGAGACTTGTGTCATCTAACATTCCCGCAAATGTGGATGTTGTTATAAAAGGGAGAAAGCAACGGTTGGACAAGGTTACGGCCAATGATTTTGAAGCTTTTCTGGATTTCAGCGAAGTTGAGGATACGAGCGTAACCGAACTGAAGATAAACCTGCCCAGGTATACAGGGGATCAGGATATTATTGTAGCCGATGTCAGTCCGAAGACTGTTAAGATTAAGCTGGAAAATATTATAAGAAAGGAATTCCCGGTAAATGTAAGATGGGTTGGAGAGCTTCCTGAAGGATACGAGGTTGTAAATGTTAAACTGACGCCCAATACCGTTATTCTGCAGGATATTGAAAGTGTAATGAATAACGTGGATAAAGTCGTTGTTTCAGTGGATGTAGAACAGATACTTAAGGAAGAAACTATTAACAAACGGATAGAAGTATATAACAGCAGCGGAAAGCTTATTTCATCCCTCGACAGCAGTGTGCAGATTTCTGTAGGATATAATATTGCCAAAACGGTTCCCGTTTTGACCTCACTTACCGGAGAACCCCGGAATGATTATTACGTCCAGGATTATATGATTTCACAGAACACCGTCAGGATTATCGGAAGTTACGATGTGCTTAAAGGAATAGAATCCATAGAAGCTGAACCGTTAAGCGTGGAAAATGTAAGTGAATCTTTTCAGAAAGATTTGGAACTGATTGTCCCGGAAAATGTTCAGCTTTATAACAGCCCCCGGTTTGTAACCGCCAGTGTAAATATTCAGAAATATTCACACAGGAATATAACCATTCCTAAATCATCCATAACAATTTTCGGCGGTGACGTTTCCGGAATGACAAATTACAGGATTCTTGAGGACGAAATAACATTCAGAGTAAAAGGACCGGCAGAAATACTCAATACTTTGGATGTAAGATCGATCAAGGGCTTTGTTGATGTTTCCAAAGCGGATGAAGGCGTTCAGCCGGTTATTGTCCGTATATCTCTTCCGTCCGGCATTTACCTTGAAGGCGAAGTGTATGTAAATATTGAGACCGTAAAGGTTGAGCCTTCACCTACGCCGTCACCTACACCGTTACCGGGCGGTGACGCTGAAATAACGCCCACACCGCTTCCTGCCTCTGAAGAAACCGATACCGAACAGTAATTGTCAAAAGAACGGTACTTTTGGCATGGTTTTATTTACATAATTATACAGAAAAAAAGAGGAGTTCTTTCAGCTGTACTGTAAAAGACCGGATGTTTTATGCTCCAAAACATTAGAAACAACCGGCATAGCGGTTTAGTTTCCTTTTTTTCTTTGTGCCTGCCATGTTTCATAAAAACATCAATTCCTGAACATTTTATTATATATACTTGTGCAGCTGATTTTTTTTGTGCTAAAATAGTAACCGATGTCGTTTTCTGGAGGTGCTTATGAACAAGGCCGATATTCTGGGCTTTTTGCCGGGTTTGCTGGGCGGCGTGGCGATATTTTTATTCGGTATGAACATGCTCAGTGAAGGCCTTCAAAAGGTTGCAGGCGAAAAACTCAGAAATATAATAAGCGTCCTGACGAACAATCCGATAATCGGCATTCTGGTAGGCACAGTCGTAACCGCCGTTATCCAGAGCAGCAGCGCGACCACTGTAATGGTTATTGGGTTTGTAAGTGCCGGTTTGATGACACTGAAACAGGCGATTGGTGTGATAATAGGTGCAAATATCGGAACAACGATAACGGCGTGGCTGGTATCAATTGATATCGGTGAACTGGCGTTACCCCTCGTGGGTATAGGTTTTATTCTTTTCTTTTTTCTTAAGGCGAAAAAATTCAAAAATATCGGACAGATTATTTTTTCATTCGGCCTTCTCTTTGTGGGCTTGAATATTATGAGCGATATGATGGCTCCCCTTGCCAAGTCACAGGCAGTGGCAGACACAATGCTTAAAGTGAGCAGCAACAGGTTCCTGGGCTTATTTATAGGTACAGTTTTTACTGCAATTATTCAAAGCAGCAGTGCTACCATTGCAATATTGCAGAAACTTGCGATACAGACTACTGCTGCAGGAGGGCCACTGATAACACTCCGTGCGGCTCTTCCCATACTTTTCGGGAGCAATATCGGAACTACTGCAACAGCCCTGCTTGCCTCAATAGGCGCAAGTGTTAACGCAAAGCGGGCTGCGTTGACCCATACAATTTTCAATGTGACTGGAAGTCTTATTTTTATCTGGATTTTAAAGCCATTTGAGTATATTATTACCCGAACTATGGGCGGATCAATTCTTCCTGATGCGATGGATACTGCCATAGCATATTCCCACAGTATATTCAACTTAGTCAATGCTGTTTTGTTTGCTCCTTTCATAGGGATGCTTGCAGAATTCGTTTCCAGGATATATAGAGGACAAAAAGGTGATATTACTGACAGGGTACTTGTTTATATAAGCAACAAGGTATCTTCTCCTGCCGTCGCTCTGGATCTTGCCATGCGGGAAATGCTGAGAATGGGAAGAATCGTTCAGAAAATGCTGGCATATACAAAGACCGTAATCCTTGAGCAAAAAGAGTCATTAATCGGGGAAATCGGAGAAATGGAAGATACGGTTGATATGCTTCAGTACGAAATACTGAATTACCTTTCGAAAATTATATCCCAAAATACTCTCAGTGAATCTGAATCTGTGCGACTGACAGGTTATATGCGGATGGTGCATGATTTTGAACGTATCGGTGACCATTGCGAGAGTTCAACAATGCTTGGGCAGAGCAATATCGAAAGCAAAATACAGTATTCAGACAAGGCTCTTGCGGAGCTCAAGGAAGTTTTTGAAAAGATTGAATTTGTTTTGGATCAGACTCTTGTTGCGCTGGAGAAGAATGACAAAGGTCTGGCGCTGTCAGTTTTGTCCGAAGAAAATAACATGGATGATATTGAAAAGGTACTCCGGGAAAGGCATCTGGAACGTCTGAAAAACGGTGAATGCAATCCAAGTACAGCAATAACTTATGTGGAACTGATTCATACAATGGAACGCATGACCGATAATTGCAAAAACATTGCCGAGTCGGTCATAGATGATATAAACCACCGTCTGTACGGGCGTTATGGTATTGACGGAAGAGCCCTTGAATATAAAGTGCAAAATCAATAAATTATAGAATATAGAAAGGGAAGGAACAGTGATTATAGACTTTACTGATTTTCTGCATAAGTTTGTTAGCAACCCTGCACTGGCAATAACGGTGCTGCTGACGATGGGGGTAATATTTGTCAACGGGTGGACTGATGCACCCAACGCAATAGCTACATGTATTTCAACCAGGTCACTTAGTCCAAGGGCAGCTATTATACTTGCGGCGATATTTAATTTCCTGGGCGTGCTGGTAATGACACTGTTCAATTCAATGGTGGCTCAGACAATTTATAAAATGGTGGATTTCGGCGGAAACTCGTATAATGCATTGGTTTCTCTCTGTGCAGCCTTGTTTGCCATTGTCCTGTGGGCAACTGCTGCATGGTGGTTTGGTATTCCGACAAGTGAAAGCCATGCGCTGATTGCCGGCATAACCGGTGCTGCAATAGCAGTCCAGAAAGGGCTTAACGGAATCAATCCCAGCGAATGGATAAAAGTTGTTTATGGCTTATTCCTTTCTTTGTTCATGGGTTTTATAATGGGATGGATAATAGTAAAACTGATAGAGTTTATTTTCAGTGGTTTTAACAGGAGAAAAACAACGGTATTTTTTCAGTATGCCCAAATATTCGGAAGTGCAGGGATGGCATTCATGCACGGTGCCCAGGACGGTCAGAAATTTATGGGAGTTTTTATGCTGGGAGTATTCCTTGCCCAGGGAAACACCGATGTTACTGAGTTCAGTATTCCTATATGGCTGATTGTTTTGTGTTCGGTGGTTATGGCCCTGGGAACTTCTATCGGCGGTTACCGGATAATTAAGGCAGTCGGCATGGACATGGTTAAGCTGGAAAAATACCAGGGTTTTTCAGCGGATCTTGCTTCTGCACTGAGTCTGTTTATTGCTTCTGTTTTCGGGTTGCCGGTAAGCACGACCCATACAAAGACAACGTCGATTATGGGTGTGGGTGCAGCCAAGAGGCTTTCAAACGTCAACTGGGGTGTTGTGAAGGATATGGTAAGCGCATGGGTGCTGACATTTCCCGGCTGTGGCATAATTGGATTTCTGATGGCGAAATTATTCATGATTATATTTTAATTTAACGTTTCAAATAAAATACTGCGAAATTCAGAAAAAATATGTAAAAAGAGGTATGTTATATGGCGAGAAAAAGAGGCGAAGATTATTTTGATACTTTTGTGAGGCTTGCTGATTATTCCTGCAAGGCATCAGAACTGCTGTACGATATCATGAATAATTATAACGCGGAACAGCTTCGGAGTAAAATGGAGGAAATGCACGAGATTGAACATTGCGGCGATACTGAAAGGCATGCAATGATCCGCAGGCTTTCAAGGGAATTCATAACTCCGATAGAGAGGGAAGACATTATGTCCCTGGCTGATGCAATTGATGATGTTACCGATACAATAGAGGATGTTCTGCTGCGCCTTTACATGTTTAATATACACAGCATTAAAGAACACGCGGTAAAAATGTCAGAGATTATTGTAAAGTGCTGTAACGCCCTGAAAAAGGCGCTTACAGAATTCCGGAGCTTCCAGAAATCAAAAATACTGCATGATTTAATAGTTGAGGTCAATGTCCTGGAAGAGCAGGGAGACAGGCTTTATACCGAAGCAGTCCGCCATTTGTATGTTAACAGTAAAAATGTTGTTGAAATAATGGCATGGGATCAGACTTACGATTACCTGGAAAACTGCTGTGATGCCTGTGAAGAGGTTGCAAATGTCATTGAAAATATCATTCTGAAAAACTCCTGACACTGGGAAAATCATTGATGATATTAACGGTATTGGGGTATAATGGGTTAGGGAGTTATTGTTATTAAATACCTGATTTCCGATTTTGTTTCAGTGTTGGGAGGTATTATTTTGGGAAGACTGTTTGGAACTGACGGTGTAAGAGGAATTGCAAACAAGGAGCTTACATGTGAACTTGCATTTAAGCTGGGAAAAGCGGGAGCTTATGTTTTGGCGGAGGAATCCAAAGGCACCCCCAGAATTGTTATAGGAAAAGATACGCGGCGTTCAGGGGATATGCTGGAAAAAGCGCTTATTGCCGGCATTTGTTCAGCGGGCGCAGAAGCCGTATGCCTTGGAGTGATTTCGACTCCTGCCGTGGCATACCTGACGCGATACTATAACGCTGATGCCGGGGTTGTAATATCTGCATCCCATAACCCTGCAGAATTTAACGGGATTAAATTCTTTGACAGGAATGGTTATAAACTGCCGGACAGCCTTGAAGAAAGAATCGAATCAATAATTCTTGACAACAGTGAAGAACTGCCGAATCCTACCGGGTGTTCGGTAGGAACAGTGACCGAAATAGAAGAAGCAAAGGAAGATTACATATCCTATCTCAAGAATACGGTGAACACCTCTTTTGACGGTCTGAAAATAGCGCTTGACTGCGCGAACGGAGCAGCATTTGAAACTGCTCCGAGAGTATTCCGTGAACTGGGAGCAGATGTCATTGTAATAAACGATAAGCCTGACGGAATCAATATCAATGTAAACTGCGGTTCAACCCATATGGAAATGCTGAGAAATACCGTGCTGGAAAACAAGTGTGATCTTGGTCTTGCTTTTGACGGTGATGCTGACAGGGTACTGGCTGTGGATTCTGAAGGCAACTACGTAGACGGCGATAAAATTATGGGAATAATCGGGCTTGAACTGAAAAAACAGAACAAGCTTCCGAATAATACCATCGTAGTAACCGTTATGAGCAATATCGGCTTTGACATCATGGCTAAAGAGCATGGGCTGCGCCTGGAAAAAACAAAGGTCGGCGACAGGTATGTCCTGGAGCAGATGCTGAAGAACGGATATGCACTGGGCGGTGAACAGTCGGGTCATATTATTATGCTGGATTTCAATACCACAGGTGACGGTCAGCTTACTGCACTGCAGCTTGTCCGTATTGTGAAAAATTCAGGGAAAAGACTGTCAGAACTGGCGTCAGTAATGAAGGTATACCCTCAGGTTCTTAAGAATGCCAGGGTTAAAAATGAAAATAAATACAGGTACCTGGAGGATCCGGAAATTGCAGCAAAATGCAGGGAGCTGGAAGAAACCTTCCAGGGCGAGGGTCGTGTACTGATCCGTCCTTCCGGGACCGAACCCCTTGTTCGTGTTATGATTGAAGGGCGGGATTATGATTATATTTCAAGAAAAGCCGAAGAACTGGCAGGGTTTATCGAACGAAAACTCGGATAATGAAAGCTAATCAAATGCCTCTGTTTTATACAGGTGAGGGACGAGGAATGGATATTTGGATAAGGGAATATAAAAAGGAGGATGTCAGGGAAGCAATAAGGATCTGGAACGAGGTTGTGGAGGAAGGAAACGCGTTTCCGCAAACCGAATTTCTGGATGAAACAAGCGGGCATGAACTGTTTTCTAAGCAATCATATACAGGTATTGCCTATAATACAGAAAACGATGAAATTGTCGGATTATACATCCTTCATCCTAATAATGTCGGAAGATGCGGTCATATTTGCAATGCAAGCTATGCTGTAAGAAAGGACATGCGCGGGCATGGTATAGGAGAAAAGCTTGTTTTGCATTGCATAAGCAAGGCGAAGGAACTGGGTTTCAGGATTATACAGTTCAATGCGGTAGTAAAATCAAATAAGCGGGCGCTTCGCCTGTATGAGAAACTCGGATTTATAAGACTGGGCATAATCCCACAGGGATTTCTGATGAAAGACGGTACATATGAGGATATAGTTCTTTTTTACCGGATGCTGTGATTTTATTGGCGATTGCCGGAAGAATCAAAAGAATTATAAGTCCCCGTTTACATCATGTTCTTTATCATGTGATGTAAGCGGGGTTTCTTTTTGCTGAAATGTACCGGTACACATAAAAAACTGTAATTATAATACACCTATTTTCGGCTTTGTCCATATTATGTAGTACAAGCATTACTCAGTAGAGGAGGGTTTTATGTCAGTAAGTTATGTAACAGGAGCAAGTCCTGTATGCCGAAATTGTTTATGTGAATTTAACAGACTTGCTGAAGCGTTGTTCTGGACAAGAATAATGCAGGAACACGCCCTTTTTATAAAGCTGGGGTTGCCGGCGAGTGAACCGGAACTGATAAAAGAAGCGGAGGAGTTTGTTAAAAGATTCGGAGAATTGCGAAAGAGGCTGAAAAACGTATGCAAACTTGACGGAGAACTTCTGGAAGACCTGATAGATTCAGTAAAGGATATAATCAAGTTCAAGGCTAAGCTGCTGAGAATGCTGATTGAATGTAAAGCTGAACCCGGAAGCAATTATCCGCTGCTGCTGGATCATATAAGAAGAGAAGCGGTTCATTTCCTGGAACTGATGCAGAAACCCGAAGCGAAGGAACCGCTGTCTTTGCTGCTTCAGCAGCAGGTTTTCTGGCTCCGCATAATGAAAGAACATATAGAGTTTATTATCCATCTGCTTGATCCTTCTGAAAGAGAGCTGATAAGCCAGGCAGAAAGCTTAAGGAAAACCTTTGCCCGTCTGCTTGAAACCGCCCGTGACCTTGAGTCCATGGCTGAAACCAAACCGAAATCCTTTAATACTGTGTTGCAGTTCACCAAGAATGTCATTGCAGCGGCAACAGAACTTCGCAATTTCAAAGCAGCTGCCTTTGAACTTGCCGAGTTATGCAGGATTTTAAGTATTGTATCAACTCCTCTTTTGCTTGATCATGTAAGAAGAGAGGCGGATAAATTCCTTGATGAAATGGAAGTGCTTCTGCAGGCTGTAAAGAAATGTAGTCCGTGCATGTGATTATTATGAATGGGATTTTACAGGGATGACTCAGGATAATTTCGTCTGGTGAAATTATCCTGGTTTTTGTTATATAGGGCTTTTGTAATATTTTTCCGGAGGATGAACCTGTTGACTTCTGCCGGGGATATTGTAAAACGGGTATACGAAGATTTTTCCCGGTATTGTGTAATCATTCATATGCAAAATTTTTATTTTTGTGCTATAATGATCAATTAAAACAGACAAATCATCAGCTAATCTGCAAAACTATAAAAATATCACGACTTGAAGGAAGGATTGAAATGAATACTGTAAAACCGGACAGAAACACGGCTTTTGAACTGCTGAAAAAATACAATAAGAGCGAAAGCCTTATTAAGCATGCACTGGCTGTGGAAGCCGTCATGCGTCATTTTGCCGAAATTTTCGGAGAGGATCCCGAAAAGTGGGGAATTATAGGGCTTGTTCATGACATTGATTATGAAATGTATCCCGACCAGCACTGCAAAAAGGCCAGGGAAATTCTGGAGGAGAATAACTGGCCAGAGGATTATATCCATGCAGTTGTAAGCCACGGTTGGGGAATATGCTCCGATACGGAACCTGTTGAAAAAATGGAAAAGGTTCTGTATACGGTTGATGAGCTCACGGGCCTCATTTCGGCCACTGCGCTTATGAGGCCGAGTAAAAGCATACTGGATACTGAGGTCAAGTCGGTTAAGAAAAAATGGAAACAGAAAACCTTTGCACAGGGAGTAAACAGGGATGTAATAGAAAAGGGAGCGGAATTACTGGGCCTGGAGCTTGACTATATTATTGATGAAACCATAAAGGGTATGAGAAAAGTTGCTGAAGAAATCGGACTTAAAGGTAATTTGTAATACTGGGAACAGACTGGACTGAACCGAAAACGTGAGTTAGAACTGAATGAGAAGAAAAAAGAGAAATTACCGGTAACAGAATTGGAAAGCGAGTTGGTATGAATACTGAATTTGGCAATATTACTGAAATTGAACTTAATATCTGTCAGAAAAACGTTCTTGGCATTGATGTAGGCTCCACTACTGCCAAAATTGTTCTTGTACAGAACGGCAAAATTACATACAGGAAATACGAGAGGCATTATTCCCAGGTTAGGCATAAGATTCTTGAGATGCTCCTCGAAATGGAGCCAATGATCCGTAATGAACGATTTTATATTGCCATTTCGGGTTCTGCCGGATTAGGGCTCGCCCATGATGCAGGTTTACCGTTTGTTCAGGAAGTTTTTGCGACGGGTGAGCTTGTAAAACAACTGCAGCCCGATACGTCTGTCGTTATAGAACTGGGCGGCGAAGATGCAAAAATAATTTTCTTTAAAGGCTTTCCGGAGCAGAGGATGAACGGAACATGCGCGGGAGGAACCGGCGCGTTTATAGATCAAATGGCGACTTTATTGAATGTGTCGATAGAAGAGCTTGACAGGTTAAGCCTTCAGAGCACGAAGATTTATCCCATTGCTTCCAGGTGCGGTGTTTTTGCCAAGTCGGATATTCAGCCTCTTTTGAACCAGGGAGCGAACAAAGCCGATATAGCTGCCGGGATTTTCCAGGCAGTAGTGGATCAGACAATTGCCGGGCTTGCGCAGGGGCGGAAAATAGAAGGAAAAGTCATGTTCCTTGGCGGTCCGCTGTATTATTGCAAGGGGTTACGGAAAAGATTTGTGGATACGCTGAAACTGGATGAAAACAATGCTGTTTTTCCGGAATACGGGCTTTTTTCGGTAGCTCTCGGAGCGGCTTTATATGCTTCAAAACAGCAGGAAAGCCTGTCTTTTGCTGAGCTGGCTGAAAGAATGGAGAAATGTACCGGAAAAAAGCAGAATACCGTCTGCCTGAGGCCGCTTTTTGAAAACAGTGAAAGTTATGAAGAGTTCAGAAAAAGGCATCAGAAGGCAGCGGTAGAATCGCTCGACATTAACGGATACAGCGGAGACGCCTATCTTGGTATTGACTGCGGAAGCACAACGACGAAAATTGTGCTTATATCTAAGGATAGAAAGCTTCTTTACACGTATTACCGATCAAACGGCGGAAATCCAATCGACATAATCAGGGAGCAGCTCCTCAGAATATACGGGCTCTGCGGTTCGCGCATAAGAATTAAGGGTTCTGCAGTGACAGGGTATGGTGAGGAGCTTGTTAAGCATGCATTCCGCGTCGATGACGGAATAGTGGAAACGATGGCCCATTTAAAGGCTGCAAGGCATTTTTGCCCTGATGTGGATTTTATCCTCGATATCGGCGGACAGGATATAAAATGCTTTAAAATACGTAACGGAACAATAGACAGTGTTATGCTTAACGAAGCCTGTTCTTCAGGATGCGGCTCTTTTATAGAAACTTTCGCAAAATCAATGGGTTACGGAGTTAAAGAATTTTCAAAGCTTGGGCTGAGCTCACGGGCGCCTGTGGATCTCGGAACCAGGTGTACAGTTTTTATGAATTCTTCGGTAAAACAGGCACAGAAGGACGGAGCTGATATATCAGACATTTCTGCAGGGCTTTCGATGAGCGTGGTAAGGAATGCGCTGTACAAGGTCATCCGTGCAGGTTCAGCAGATGAACTGGGAAAAAACATAGTCGTCCAGGGCGGGACTTTTTTGAATGACGCAGTTCTTCGCAGTTTCGAGCTTGAAATAGGAAGAAATGTTATCCGGCCCCAGATTGCCGGGCTGATGGGAGCATTCGGAGCAGCGCTCCATGCTATGTCTCTGAATCTTGATAAATCATCCTTAATTTCAGAGAATGAACTGAAGAATTTCACCCATAATTCCGTTGCAACGGTATGCAGGGGATGCGGCAACAAATGCCACCTCACCGTGAACATTTTCATGGGCAGGGAAAAGTTCATATCGGGGAACAAATGTGAAAAAGGGCTTGGAAGGGAATATTCTGAAACAGATGAAATTCCTAATCTTCACGAATTTAAACGTAACAGGCTCAGGAACCTGCCTGAAGGAGAAAACATACGCGGAACGATCGGAATTCCGCTTGCTCTCGGTATTTATGATTCTGCTCCGTTCTGGCACGGTATTTTTACAAGCCTTGGCTTTAAAGTGATTTTCTCGGGATTTTCAAGCAGGGAGTTATATTCAAAAGGGCAGGGCAGCATACCTTCAGATACGATATGCTACCCCGCGAAACTTATGCACGGTCATATAGAAACACTTATTGAAAAGAAGACCGACTATATTTTTTATCCATGCCTTACATACAATTTTAATGAGAAAACTGGGGACAACCACTATAACTGCCCGGTGGTTGCGTATTATTCCGAGGTTTTGAACGGAAATATGGAATCACTGAAAAATACCAGGTTTCTTTTTCCTTACCTGAATATAAACAGCCCGCGGGAACTGGTTAAAGAACTGTATAGACTGCTGAAACCGGAGTATCCTGATTTGAGACCCGGAGAGGTAAAAAAGGCTGTTAACGCCGGATACAGGCAATACCGAAAATGGATGGATGATTTAAGGAAAGAAGGAAGACGGGCGATAGAATATGCAAAGGTACATAACAGGAGGGTCATGATACTGGCAGGCCGGCCATACCATATTGATCCCGAAATCGGACACGGGATTGACAAACTGGCGGTATCCCTTGGCTTTGTTGTATTAACCGAGGACAGCATAAGCGATATTATGAAGCCCGAAAAGGTGAATGTCCTGAACCAGTGGACGTTTCATTCAAGGCTATACAATGCAGCGGAATATGCCGGCCATCATGAAAACTGTGAACTCGTTCAGCTGGTTTCCTTCGGATGCGGGCTTGATGCGATAACTTCCGATGAAGTACGGGATATCCTTGAAAGACACGGGAAGATATATACTCAGATTAAGATTGATGAAATATCCAATCCGGGTGCGGTTAAGATAAGGCTTCGGAGCCTCTTGGGAGCATTGGAGGAAAGGGAGAGGCAAAATGAGGAAAAACGAAGGAATTGTGCTTTTTACTAAGGATATGAAAAAAGAGTATACCATATTGGCTCCCACAATGCTGCCGCTTCATTTCAAAATGCTGGAAGGAATACTGAACTCGTACGGGTACCGGGTAAAAATACTGGATACATCCGGCAAGCATATAATTGAAAAAGGCCTGAAATATGTACATAACGACATGTGTTATCCTGCGCTGATTGTAATCGGTCAGCTCATTGATGCGCTTGAAAGCGGGAAATATGACCCTTACAGGACAGCCCTGCTGATTACACAGACCGGGGGCGGATGCAGGGCATCGAACTATATACACCTTCTCAGGAAAGCCGTTACAAGGGCGGGACTTGGCCATATACCCGTAATATCGCTGAATTTTTCGGGCCTTGAAAAACATCCCGGTTTCAGGCTTACCGTCCCGATGATCTGCCGGATGCTTTATGCGGTACTGTACGGGGACTTGCTTATGACCCTCAAAAACCAGTGCAGGCCTTATGAAATAAATGAGGGCGAAAGCGAAGCCCTGGCCATGAGATGGGCTGAAAGGCTTTCTTCAGAACTGGGGAGAAATAACAGGATCAGTTACAGAAAGATAAAGAACAATTACCGGCAAATTGTTAAGGAGTTTTCCGAAATTCCGCTGAGTGAAGAAAAAAAGATAAAAATCGGCATTGTCGGTGAGATATATGTTAAGTTTTCGCCGTTGGGAAACAACAATCTTGAGGATTTTTTAATCTCAGAAGGAGCTGAGCCTGTTGTTCCGGGGCTCCTGGACTTTTGCCTGTACTGTGTTTATAACGGCATTGTGGATGCAAAGCTGTATGGTATCAGGCGTGTAAAAGCGTTTTTCAGCAGGATTTTGTACAGGTATCTTATAAAAAAACAGTTTGATTTGATACAAAGCATTACAGAAAACAGCAGTTTCAGGCCGATGGGTTATTTCGAAAAAACCAGGACTCTGCCCGAAGGGGTAATAGGTCTCGGGACGAAAATGGGAGAAGGATGGCTTCTTACTACCGAAATGCTTGAACTTGCTGAACAGGGGGTTGACGGAATTATCTGCACCCAGCCCTTCGGGTGCCTTCCTAACCATATTGCAGGAAAAGGAATGATTAAGCCTTTCCAGATGAGGCATCCCGAAGTAAATATAGTGGCCATAGATTATGACTCGGGTTATTCAAGGATAAACCAGGAAAACAGGATAAAACTTATGCTGAGCGAAGCAAAAAGCAGGGCAGCGGGTTGAAATTAAATGCAAACGAGCTAAAATAAAAGTATGATGATTTTTTGCGCCTGTCCATATCCAGGGAACAGGAGGTGGTCGTATGGACAAGGTTCTTGAAGCCGCAAAACTTATTAAGGATTCTGAAAACGTTGTGGTTCTTACCGGTGCAGGCGCCTCCACCGAAAGCGGCATTCCGGATTTCAGATCAAACTTTATTCCCAAGAAGAAAAAGTACGACTATCCTTTCGAAGTACTCCTGAGCCATAGTTTTTTTATAAACAACACCGAGATTTTCTATGATTATTACTTCAGCAACATGATTTACAGGGATGCAAAGCCAAATGACTGCCACAGGGCACTTGCGGAAATGGAAAAGTACTGCAATGTCCTTGCAGTCATTACGCAGAATATCGACGGCCTGCACCAGGAAGCAGGCTCTTCTGATGTTATTGAGCTGCATGGTTCGACAAAAAGAAATTTTTGCATGAAGTGTGGAAAGGCATTTACTCTGGATGATATACTGGAAATGAACAAGCCCGTTCCAAAGTGCGACAATTGTGGGGGTGTTATAAAGCCCGATGTTGTTCTGTACGAGGAACCTTTAAAGCAGGAGGACCTGATAAGGGCAATGGAACTGGCATCTCAGGCGGACGTGATGCTTGTTATAGGCACAAGCCTTGTTGTTTATCCTGCTGCGGGACTGCTTCATTATTACGGTGGGAACAAGCTGATTATTGTAAATATTGGTTCAACTCCGTTTGACCGCCTTGCAAGGGTGGTTATTCACGACAGTGCCGGAAAGGTAATAAAGGAAATACTTGAATACCTGAAAACATAAGAAAAGGAAGATAAAAATGAGTGATTACGGACAGAGAAGCCGGTCTGAACGGCTGCTGTGGGCCCAGTTTGATACCCTTCAGCTGGGTTCCGGATGGGATGAAAGAGATATCACTAAACCACAGATTTTAATCGAAGATGTATACGGTGACAGTCATCCTGGCAGTACACATCTTGTCAGGCTGTCAGAGCAGGCAAAGTATGGGGTTATTGAAGAAGGCGGTTATGCTGCCCATTTCCATACTACCGATGTCTGTGACGGATGTGCCCAGGGGCATAACGGAATGAATATGATCCTCGCGTCGCGGGAAGCCATATGCGATATGGTGGAGATTCACGGAAGCGTCATTCCATGGGACGGTATCATTCTGACCTCTTCCTGCGACAAATCGGTTCCGGCTCACCTCAAAGCCGCAGCAAGGCTTGATATACCGGCAATATTCATACCCGGCGGGAGCATGAGACCAGGACCGTACATGACAACTTCCCTCGGGAAAGGCGATATTTCTTTAAGGCAAAAAAGGGGAGAGATTACTGAAAAGGAAATCAGGGATTATAAACTTACAGGATGCCCGTCCGAGGGAGCTTGTTCGTTCCTTGGCACTGCAAGCACGATGCAGTGCATGGCAGAAGCTCTGGGAATGGCTCTGCCGGGAAGTGCGTTGGCGCCGGCAACGATGAGAGATATATTGGCCTATGCCCGGAATTCGGGAAGAAAAATCATGGAACTTGTCAGGAAGAATATTACTCCTTCCAAAATCATGACAAAAGAAGCATTTATTAACGCCATAATTGTTCACAGTGCCATCGGGGGGTCCACAAATGCTCTTATTCATCTGCCGGCTATTGCAAGGGAACTGGGTATTGTCCTGAAGCCCGAGCTGTTTGATGAGATTAATCATAAAATACCCCATATAGGAAATCTTAATCCCGGAGGAAATCACCTTACCGAATCCTTCTGGTTTGCGGGCGGCGTTCCGATGGTCCAGCTGATGCTGAAGGACTATTTGAACCTGGATGTATTGACCGTAACCGGTAAAACTTTGCGTGAAAACCTTGAAGACCTTGAGAAGGATAATTTCTTTGAAAGAAACCTCGGTTACCTGGCCAATTACGGCCTGAAGCGTGAAGATGTAATAATACCGGTTGAAAAAGTATCGGAAAAAGGTTCCATAGCCGTTCTTAAAGGAAATCTGGCGCCGGAAGGAGCGGTTGTTAAGTATTCCGCATGTGCCGAAAACATGAGAAGGCATAAAGGAACTGCAAGGGTATACAATTCAGAGGAAGATGCCTATAATGCCGTTGTAAACGGTGACATAAACCCGGGAGACATTATAGTTATCAGGTATGAAGGCCCAAGGGGCAGCGGTATGCCGGAAATGTTAATGACAACCGAAGCAATAGTATGTGACAGAAGGCTTAACGGTACCGTTTCGCTTGTAACCGACGGAAGATTTTCCGGAGCCACAAGGGGAGCGGCGATAGGTCATGTTTCACCTGAAGCTGCAGCGGGCGGGCCGATAGCATTTGTTGAAACCGGGGATATAATCGAATATGATATTGAAAAAAGAACAATCAACGTGGTCGGGATTAACGGAAAAGAAGCAACTCCCGAGGAGGTTGAACGAGTTTTCCGCGAACGCAGGGAGAAGAACGGTATTTTGCCGCGCCCGCCAAGAAAAGGAATTCTGAAACGCTATACTGAATCCGCTCTTTCTGCGATGGAAGGGGCAGGGTATTAGAAAAGGAGAGTATGTATGAAAGCAAGTTATATAACACCGGTAGTAACGGCTTTTGACAGTAACGGCAACCTTGATTATGCCGCACTGGAATGCATATATGATCACTTAATTGATAACGGTATAAAGGAAATTCTTATTCTCGGCAGCATAGGCGAGTTTTTCGCCATACCGGTAGATATGAAAAAGGATTTGATCAGGTTTGCTGTAAGGTATATAAATAACAGGGCCAGGGTAACGGTTGGCACGGCGGGAGAAAATATAAACGAGACAGTTGAACTGACGAAGTATGCTTTTGCCCAGGGAGCCGATGCGGTAATCGTCATATCACCCTATTATTTCAGTTTTACCGACAGCAGTATAGAAGAATACTACGATATGGTGGCAAAAAACTGCCCCGGCAGTTTATACCTTTACAATTTTCCGGACAGGACAGGGTATGATCTGTCACCCAATGTTACCCTTAAACTCCTGAGAAAACATAAAAATATATCAGGTTACAAGGATACGCTGGCGGGAATGGATCATACCAGGGAGCTGATAAAGCTGATAAAACCGGAATTTCCCGATTTCAGGATATATTCCGGTTTTGATGATAACTTCGCGCACAATGTTTTGTCCGGCGGAGACGGGTGTATAGCCGGGCTTTCGAATGTTTTTCCCGGGCTTTGCAGTTCATGGGTTAAAGCATTTGAGGAAAATGACATGGAGAAGATTTCGGAAATTCAGAAGACCGTGGATATTCTGATGGAGATTTACAGTGTGGGCAAACCCTTTGTACCATATATCAAGAAGGCTATGCAGATTGTCGGGCTTCCTGTAAAGGAATATTGCACGGTTCCTATGCCTAAGGTTACTGAAAGCGAAGCCGGGAGAATCAGAAACATACTTGAAAAAGCACGTATGATTTAATCTGTACTTAATTCAGGGAGGATCGGCATGTTTGAAATAAAAATAAAAAATGCAGGAAGCAAGAAAGAATTGTACGGCCAGATAAACAATTGCCTGAGGGCCCTGATAAAGGACGACCCTGACTGGCTTGCAGGCATTTCAAATGCCAGTGCACTGTTGAACCTTACACTTCCGGATATAAACTGGGTCGGCTTTTATTTATGGAAAGGTAATGAACTGGTTCTGGGGCCTTTCCAGGGGAAACCTGCATGTATAAGAATAAGCCTGGGTAAGGGAGTCTGCGGAACTGCTGCAGGGCAAAGAAAAATCCAGATTGTTGAGGATGTTGACAAATTCCCGGGTCATATAGCATGTGATAGTGCTTCCAGGTCGGAAATCGTAATTCCTGTTATAAAAAATGAAAGGCTTATAGGCGTTCTCGACATAGACAGCCCGGTAACGGCTCGCTTTGATGAACAGGATGCCGAAGGGTTGTCCGAATTCGTTGATATACTTAATACGTATCTGGAATGGCCTGATACTTTTGTGTAACCCTATTTATCCGTTTTTTGCCGCCCTAATCCAGAGAAGTTTTACAATCCCCCATCCGGCAAGTGCATAAATTGCCATAGCAATTAACGTGGCAGGATCGAACACCGATCTTGCCGCAAGACCTGTAGTTGAAACAGGATTAAATATGCCTGTAAACGGTGCAATAAAGATCCCGGTAATTGCATACAGAAAGGAAGTAAAACCGCTTCGCGGATTGGCACCGAGCAGCATGAATATAAACCTGAGGCCAAGGATGGTTTCCAATAAGCCAAGAATATAATATATAACGTTTCTTGCCCTTACATACCAAAGGGGCGTATGTTCATGTTCCATTGCGGCATTATCAGGATTATTCCTTGTTATATGAATTACATTGTCCCTTTTTTCATGAACGTAATTTCTTTCGTGTTCCATATTCCCTGCTCCTGTATTTGTGATAAATAGAATCCAGCCAATGTTTAGTATTGTCTGAAAAAGGATTTTTATACATTAAGGAAGGTATATGCAGGATGAATTCAGTTGACTTGCATCCCGTATGTTAATGCTTCAGAGAGAAAACAGGATGGAAAACGAATTTTAAGGCGGTATTTGTCATGGATTTGGAATATATACTTATTACGCGGCCTGGCAAAAAATATAGGTGTCATTAGTGAGAATTCTAAAAAATGAAATTTTTCTAACAAAGAGTTTCATAAAACTATTGACATCAATATTATAAGTGTATACAATTAATCAATAATATCAGAGAACAGCGGACAATCTGTTTATTTTCTTTTTTTTTATCATGAAAACTGTGCATTAATCGGAGAATAAAAGGGAGGATTGGGTATGAACCAGGGAATGGCGAAAGAAGAGCTGGAACAGTATTATGAGCGTTCTGCACAGATAATAGGCAAGGAAAGCTATTACAGCCCTGATTTATATGCAAAATACAATGTCAAGCGTGGTCTCAGAAATGAAGACGGTACCGGAGTGGTAGTCGGACTTACCGAGATTGGCGATGTTCAGGCATATAGGATTGAAGACGGAAAGATAATACCGCAGGAAGGAAGACTTATTTACCGCGGTATTGATGTATATGATCTTGTGGACGCCTGCATGAAGGAAGACAGGTTTGGTTTTGAAGAATGTGCATACCTGCTTCTGTTCGGTGAACTGCCAAACCAGCAGCAGCTGGATGAATTCAAAAGGGTATTATCCTGCCACAGGTGCCTGCCAGATGGTTTTGTACGCGATATTATCATGAAGGCGCCGAGTGCAAATATAATGAACAAGATAGCAAGCACCATTCTTGTTGCATATTCTTATGACCCGAATCCGGAAGATACAAGCGTAAAAAATCTTTTCAGGCAGAGCATGGAAATAATTGCCCGTATGCCGCTTATTGCAGCATATGCATACCAGGCAAAATCGCATTATCATAATGGCAACAGCCTTTTCATACATATGCCCGATCCCGAATTGTCAACCGCAGAAAACATTCTGAGGTTAAGCAGGCCTGATTGCTCATACACGCACCTTGAGGCTTCAACACTGGATATAGCCCTGATTCTGCATGCTGAGCACGGCGGAGGAAACAATTCAACGTTCACAAGCCATGTCGTAGCTTCAACCGGAACCGATATTTATTCGTGCATTGCTGCAGCGCTGGGTTCGCTGAAAGGCCCGAAGCATGGCGGAGCCAACCTGAAAGTAATGGAAATGATGAATGAAATTAAGAGGGAAGTAAAGAACTGGGACAGTGACTCCCAGGTTTGCGATTACCTGGCAAAAATCCTCAGAAAGGGAGCTTATGATCAAAGCGGTCTTATTTACGGTATAGGGCATGCTGTTTATACCCTTTCCGACCCGAGATGTGTCCTCCTGAAAAGAAAAGCGAAGGAACTGGCGGAAGCTAAAGGAAGGCTTGACGAGTATAAGCTTTATGAAAAAGTGGAGGAGCTCGCTCCGGTTGTATTCAACGAAATCAAGAAGACCAATAAGCATATGTGCGCAAATGTGGATTTCTATTCGGGTTTCGTATATGATATGCTCAATATACCTACCGATTTGTATACACCGCTTTTTGCAGTAGCAAGGGTAGTTGGTCTCTGTGCCCATATAATTGAGGAAAGAATAAACGGCGGGCGCATAATACGTCCGGCATACCAGTACGTGAGAGAAAGACAGGAGTATGTTCCGTTGCATATGCGCAAGTAAAAAATCCGTTTCATAATTTTCGTAAAATAAAAACAAAAAGCAGGGAATCCCTGCTTTTTTGTTTTATCCGTAATCATTGGTTTCCGAGGCTGGAGCAAGGATGGGCAAACAATTCATTTCCAGGTGTTTTAAGCGGATGATTAGGGCGATTTTGCCGACGCAGAGCAACCATTGGCTTTTCGCTTCCGAACGCTGCGAACCCATGTTACACAACAATAAGTCATGAGTGGGGAATCGGCCAGGGATATGGAGACCGCAACGCCGGATTCATTGCATGTGCGGAGCGTGGGTTAACGTAAGTGCTTTGCTGCGCAAGGAGAAAAAACACCCGCACCAGGACCCGCTTTAATATCAAAGGCAATGTTGCGTTCACCTTAATTTATGGTAAAATAAGTTTGTTATACAAAAATGCGCTGCTGTCCGGCAGTACGGCTTAATATGCATGCTGCTTATATGAATATAAACAATAAAGATTTTTCGGGGTGGACGGATTGTATTTAAAAAGTATAGAGTTACAGGGATTCAAGTCCTTTGCAGATAAAATAGTTCTTCATTTCAACAAGGGTATAACCGCTGTCGTGGGGCCGAACGGAAGCGGAAAAAGCAACATATCCGATGCAGTCCGGTGGGTCCTTGGCGAACAGAGCATCAAATCCCTTCGCGGAAGCAAAATGGAGGATGTTATCTTCGCAGGAACGCAGCACCGCAAGCCTGTCGGTTTTGCGCAGGTTTCACTGCTGATTGACAATTCTGACAGGGCTCTGCCCATTGACTTTTCTGAAGTGACAATAACAAGGCGCATATACCGTTCAGGAGAAAGCGAGTATTTCATAAATAAAACCCCTTGCCGGCTTAAGGATATAAGTGAGCTTTTCATGAATACGGGCGTGGGAAAGGACGGGTACTCGATAATAGGACAGGGCAGAATTGACGAGATTTTAAGCACCCGGCCCGAAGACAGGCGTGCAATTTTCGAAGAAGCAGCCGGTATTATGAAATACAAGGTAAGGAAGAAAGAAGCCGAACGAAAGCTGGAAAGCACAAGCCAGAACCTTCTAAGGATCGATGACATTATCCATGAACTGGAATCACAACTGGAACCGCTGAAAGAACAGGCCGAGAAGGCGAGAAAATATCTTGCCCTGAGCAATGAACTGAAAGCGCTGGAAGTGGCTCTTTACCTTGACAGCATTGAAAAGAGCAGGGAAAGGATTCAGGAAATAGATGCCCAGTTCAGGAAGGTGGAAAAGGAAATAGAAGAGGAAAAAGCCATCCTGGAGGATAAAATTAAGGATAACCGCGAGAAAACCGAAAAACTGGAAAAACTTAAAAAATCCCTGGAAACATTGCGGAATGAACTTGTTGAACTGGATAAAAGTATTGATCAGCTGAACAGTCAGATAAAACTGGATGAGGAGAAAATAAGCCATATAGAATCAAGCAACGCGGTATCCAGTCAGGATATTGAGGATTTGAAAAAGAGGCTGAAGATGCTGGAAGCCGATATAGAAAAGAAGAATATGAGGCTTTCGGCTTTGGATAAGGACAGGGAGAAATACAAGGACCTTCTGTATGAGTCCGAGGAAAAACTAGCGGAAATTCTTTCGCGGCTTGATGAAAGCGAAAAGCGCATAGAGCTCATGAAACAGGAGGTAATGGATAAGCTTGACGTTTTGTCTGAATGCAGGACAAGGCACAACAGTCTTAAAAATGAAAGGGAATCGTTCGTTTCAAGGCGGAATAAACTGGAAACGGAAATTAACCGGATGGTAGTTGAACTGGACAATGAAAGGATAAAGCTTGAACATGCACAGCAAGAGCTGCTGCAGAAAAGAAAAGCCCTTGAGTCCAAAAAAGATGAAATAAACCGAAATGAGGAGGTTTTGCAGAATCGAAAAAAAGAGCTGGATGAACTGCGCAACGAGCAGAATGTATTGATGACCGAACTGCAGGCTGCCAAATCCAGGAGCAGGATACTCAAGGACATGGAAAACAGCCTGGAAGGCTACAGCCATAGTGTTAAAGCCATTCTGAAAGCCTGCCGCGAAAAGGAAGGATTCGGCGACGGCATATACGGTGCATTGGCCCAGCTCATAACCGTGCGCGAAAATTTTGAAACGGCAATAGAAGTATCCCTTGGACAGGCTCTTCAGAATATAGTTACCCGGGATGAATATACCGCAAAAAATGCGATAAATTTTCTTAAACAGAATAACCTGGGTCGTGCCACGTTTTTGCCTGTGACATCGGTGAAACCGAGATTCTTGGATCCCGATACGGTAAAAAGGCTTGAAACGGAAAAAGGCTTTTTGGGGCTTGCCTCCGACATGGTGGAGTGCGATCCGAAGTTCAGGGATATTATTGCCAGCCTATTGGGAAGAACGGCTGTTGTGGACAATATCGACAACGCAATTGAATTGTCGAGAAAATACCAATACGCTTTCAGGATTGTTACAACCAACGGTGAAGTATTCAACCCCGGCGGGTCGATTACGGGAGGAAGCCAGCCTGCAAAAACCTCGAGCCTTTTGTCCAGGAACCGGCTTATCAAGGAACTGGACGAAAAAATCGAGGAGCTGAATTCCCGTGTCCAGGAAATTGAGAAGAAATGCCTTGATAAGGCTGATGAGATAAGCAGGATTGAAGAGCAAAGCAGGCTCTTCCGAAAAGAATACCAGGACCTGGAACTTACGGTTCTGCGCAGTGAACAGCAGATTCTTTCGGCGAAAAACAGAATAGAAGAAATGAAATCCAGGTATGATATGCTTCTGGCGGAGAAAAAGGAACTGGGGAAAAACATAGAATCAATTGACGGGGAAATATTGCTTGAATACGGCAGAATACAGAAAATTGAGCAGGAAATTGCAGCACTTAAGACCGCGATAGAAGAAAACCAGCTGAAAAGAAAAGAAGAGCAGGCTGAAAGGGATACTGTCCATAATGATATAAACAAGTACAAGGTTTCGGTAAATTCCATACTGGACAGCATGGATCAGCTAAGGGAACTGATAAGAAACCTTACAGAAGAGAAAGGGCAGATCGAGGCGAACATTGAAAAAAGGATACAGGATCAGGTTAGAAACAGGGATCGAATTGAAGGTTTGAAGTCCGAGATTACCGGATTAAGCGAAAAAATCAGGGAGCTAAGTGAAATTAAGACCGGAAAAATCATAAAAATTGAAACCCTTACAGAGGAAGTAAATGCCCTGGAGGAAGAGGTTTCAGGGATGGTGGAAGTGGTTTCAGTACATAACAGGAATATTCAGGTGCTTCAGGATCAGTACAGCAGGCTTGAGGTAAGGAAGGCAAAGCTGGAAGCCGAACTGGAAGCAGTTCAGAACCGGCTTTGGGATGAATATGAGCTGACCTGGGGAACTGCCCAGGAATACAGGATGGAAATTGAGAACTTAAGGCAAATTCAGTCAAGGGTTAATGAACTGAAGGCTGAAATACGCGAAATGGGCCCGGTAAATATATCCGCCATAGAGGATTACAGCAAAACAAAGGAAAGATACAACTTCATGGTAAAACAGAGGGATGATCTGGTCAAATCGGAGGAAAAACTAAAACGTATAATCCGTGAAATGCTGTCAATTATGAAAAAGCAGTTCATGGAGGAATTTGAACGGATAAACAGGAATTTCAACGAAGTATTCAGGGAGTTGTTTGACGGCGGCAGGGCTGAAGTGGTACTGGAGGATCCCGAAGATGTGCTTGAATGCGGCATAGAAATAATTGCTCAGCCGCCCGGGAAAAAACTTCAGAATATGATGCTTCTTTCCGGCGGTGAGCGGGCATTGACCGCGATAGCTCTTTTATTCGCAATACTAAAGCTCAGACCTGCGCCATTCTGCATTCTTGATGAAATAGAGGCATCGCTTGATGATGCCAATGTATACAAGTTTGCTGAGTACATAAGAAAATTTTCAGATACGACGCAGTTTATTGTAATAACCCACCGAAAGGGGACAATGGAGGCGTCGGACGCCCTTTACGGGATTACCATGCAGGAGCACGGAGTATCCTCGGTTATATCACTGAAACTTGGTGATGTTGACAAAGCTGTATAGCTTTTTGCCGATTACCCGTTGCTTTATGCATGTTCCGTTAGTTTGTAAATTTAAAACAAAGGAGTAATGTCATATGTCGCTTTTTGAAAAATTAAAGAACGGGCTGAAAAAAACGAGGGACAGTATTACCCAAAGAATTGATCAACTGCTTGTTTCGATGGGAAAAATAGATGAAGAGCTTTTCGAGGAGCTTGAAGAAATACTGATAACTTCCGACGTGGGAGTTGACACTACTTTAAGGATTATTGAGGATCTGAAGAATAGGGTGAAGAGTGAAAAGGTAACCGATCCGAAGCAGGTGAAAAACCTGCTTAAGGAAGAAATAACCCAAATCCTGAGTTCAGGTGATTCCGGCCTGAAGCTGGGAACAAAACCCTCGGTAATCGTGGTGGTGGGCGTAAACGGTGTAGGAAAAACCACTTCGATAGGAAAAATATGCAACATGCTGAAAAGCCAGGGGAAAAAGGTTGTTGTCGCTGCGGGAGACACCTTCAGGGCAGCAGCCATTGATCAGCTTGAAATATGGGCAATAAGGGCCGGTGTGGATATAATAAAGCATACCGAGGGTTCGGATCCGTCTGCTGTGATCTATGATGCAATACAGGCAGCCAAAGCAAGAGGGTTTGATATAGTTGTATGCGATACCGCCGGACGTCTGCATACCAAGAAGAACCTAATGGAAGAGCTGAAAAAAATCTTCAGGATCATAAACAGGGAACTTCCTGGGGCAGACGTTGAAACTTTGCTGGTTCTTGATGCCACAACAGGGCAGAATGCCGTTTCCCAGGCAAAAACCTTTTCTGAGGCAACAGGTGTTACGGGACTGGTACTTACAAAGCTTGACGGCACTGCAAAAGGCGGAATTATTGTATCAATCAAGTCCGAACTCAATATTCCGGTGAAATTTGTAGGCGTGGGCGAAAAGATAGACGATCTTCAGCCCTTCGACGCAGCTGCTTTTGCTGAAGCGCTGTTTTCATAATAGCAGTCATCCGGGAAAATTCCTGTAATTATATTGACAATGAGAAGAAAGTTTTATAAAATGGACGAAATTTATTAAAAAGAGTTAAAAGCTGTAGTTCGATTAATGGTAAGAAAAAGTTGGAGGGGTGGACATGGCGATTATATACTCGGAAGTTTCAAGAACATTCAGTGAATATTTGCTTCTGCCGAATCTGACAACAAGAGACTGTACACCGGCTAATATTGATCTGAGAACTCCCTTGGTTAAGTATTCAAAAGGTGAAGAACCCCAGTTTAAACTGAACATACCAATAACCAGTGCAATAATGCAGGCTGTTTCCAACGATACGCTTGCGATTGCGCTGGCCAGATGCGGCGGTCTTTCGTTCATATATACGTCACAGCCTATTGAAAGCCAGGCCGAAATGGTCAGAAAGGTCAAAAAGCATAAATCGGGTTTTGTAATAAGCGATTCGAATGTATCAATACACCATACGCTGAAGGACGTGCTTGCAATAAAAGAGAAAACAGGGCATTCCACAATAGCGGTTACCGATGACGGTACAGCCCACGGCAAGCTGCTTGGAATTATAACCAGCAGGGATTATCGCCTGTCCCGTGACCCGCTGGACAAGAAAGTATCAGATTTCATGACGCCTTTTAAGGATCTTGTTGTAGGAAAACTTGGAATAACGCTAAGTGAAGCCAATGATATTATATGGGCACATAAACTGAACTGCCTGCCGATAGTTGATGATGAACAGAGACTTCACTACCTTGTCTTCAGAAAGGATTATGATGATCACAAGGCTAACCCTGAACAGCTGATGGATTCGCAGAAGAGACTTATGGTCGGAGCAGGAATCAATACATGGGATTACAAGGAAAGGGTTCCTGCATTGGTTGATGCAGAAGTGGATGTGCTTTGCGTGGATTCTTCCGATGGCTTTACCGAATTCCAGCGGGACACAATTCAGTATGTAAAGGAAAATTTCCCGAATGTAAGAATCGGGGGCGGAAATGTTGTAGACAAGGAAGGCTTCATGTATCTCGTGGAATCGGGAGCAGACTTTGTCAAGGTTGGAATTGGCGGTGGTTCAATATGTATTACCAGGGAACAGAAAGGAATAGGCCGCGGCCAGGCAAGCGCGGTAATTGAAGTGGCAAAGGCCCGTGATGAGTATTTCGAAAAAACCGGAATATATGTACCCATTTGCTCCGACGGCGGTATTGTGCATGATTATCATATTGTGCTGGCATTGGCAATGGGCGCTGATTTTGTGATGATGGGCCGTTATTTTGCAAGGTTTGACGAGAGCCCCACGAAGAAGGTAAAACGCGGAAACAACTATGTCAAGGAATACTGGGGTGAGGGTTCAAACAGGGCAAGGAACTGGCAGAGGTACGATTTGGGGGAAAACACCAATCTTAAGTTTGAAGAAGGCGTCGACAGCTATGTTCCGTATGCCGGTAAACTGAAGGATAACCTGGAAGTGACCCTTACAAAAATACGGGCCACGATGTCCAGCTGCGGCGCGAAAAGTATAAAGGAACTTTACCAGAAGTCACGCCTTGTGGTTGTTTCTTCAACCAGCCTTATTGAAGGCGGCGCCCATGATGTAATACTCAAGGAAAGCGAGTATTGATACCTGCGGCCGTAAAGAAGTTAAATGAGTATCCGGCAGTTGCTGATGAAACATATTGCCGGATACTTTTTTATTTTTTTGTTCTGAACCTGTGCCGACAATCGGATTTTGTTCATAACCAGGAATATTTCATAACCTGTTGACCAAAACTTAATTAAGATAAGTATACGGGAGGTTGTTCTCTTGGATTGGGGTATTTCGTCCTCGAAGCAGCCGGAAAACGGCGAAAGCAATGAAATCAAAGCCGGCAGTGAACAGAGCCAGGGCGAAAAAATGGAAAGCATAAAGGAAATGGGTACTGTTGAAGTCAGGGAAAAAGGCCGTAATATCCATTGCCTCACGATAATTGGCCAGATAGAAGGCCACCTGGTTCTGCCGCCGCAGAATAAAACAACGAAATATGAACATGTTCTGCCCCAGCTGGTGGCAATAGAGGATGACGAGAAAATTGACGGTCTTCTGCTGATACTGAATACCGTCGGCGGAGACGTGGAAGCCGGGCTTGCCATTGCAGAGATGATTGCTTCAATGTCAAAGCCTACTGTTTCTCTCGTCCTTGGCGGCGGTCACAGTATCGGGGTTCCCATGGCTGTTTCAACCAATTATTCCTTTATAGCACCTTCAGCGACAATGACTATTCATCCCATCAGGCTAAGCGGGATGATAATAGGCGTTCCTCAGACTTTTGAATATTTTGAAAGAATGCAGGAACGGGTTGTGGAATTCGTTGCAAAAAATTCAAAAATTTCAAAGGATGATTTCCGTAAATTGATGCTGAAAACGGGTGAACTGGCAAACGACGTCGGGACAGTCCTTTTCGGACATGAGGCCGTTAAGCATGGAATAATAGATGAAGTGGGAGGCCTTTCTTCTGCATTGAAAAAACTTGAGGAACTGATTGAGAAAAAGAGAAAGAACCAGGGAAGGGGATAACCGGGATGATATATTCAATAGTACCGGCAGAACAGCTTTATTATTCCGATATAAAGCAGGAGCGAATGGAAGCAGTCATTAACGGTGAGAGGGTTATTCTGCTGAAAAACGAGGATAACACGTATACTGTGGAAAGGCTTATATCAACTGACCCGAAATCATTTCTGAAGCCTGAATTCATGCCTGGTACAAGGTTTTTGCAAATTACGTCCGAAAAGGAAGGACCGGATTTGAAGTGGAAGATTCTTAACGAAGGCATAACCATGATTTTTAAATGAAACCAATTGTTTTTGAATGAAAATATTCCTGTTTTTCCTTGTAAAGCATTATTTGCATATTCTGAATCGACAAAATTTTCAAAAAAGATTGATAAAATATTAACAGAAACTATTGACATTTGGTATTTTAATAGTAATATATAAATAAATAATCAGTAACTGCAAACCGAATACAGCCGGATGAAGATTGAAGGAGAGCTGCCGTTTGGCACACCGAAGGAGTGAATCTCTCAGGTTAAAAGACTTCAATCGGACGGACCTCTGGAGAGACCATGTAGTATGGCGCCGAAGGGGCAAGCCCGCAAAGGGTGTATCTCTCAGGCAAAAGGACAGAGTGATTCAGGGATTTTGGCAGACTGCTGAGATCTCCTTTTCGCTGTACTATACTTTCAGAGGTCAAACAATTTGGTTTGACTTATTTTTTTAGGAGGGGTTTTCTGTGGCGAGGATAATAGTAACGGACAAGATGGCTCCGGACGGCATTGAGTACCTGAGAAGCAAAGGCTTTGAAGTTGATACACCGTTTGGAATTTCCAACGAGGAACTGCTCAACGTAATAGAAAAATATGATGCCATCATAGTACGAAGTGCCACTAAGGTAACAAAGGATGTTATTGAACGCGGCAAAAACCTGAAGGTGGCAGGCAGGGCAGGTAACGGAGTGGACAATATTGACGTTGATGAATGCACCAAAAGAGGTATAGCTGTTGTGAATACACCGGAAGGGAATACCATGGCAGCTGCAGAAATGGCTGTTGCTATGGCATTTGCAATATTCAGAAACATTCCCCAGGCACATCATGCAGCAAAAAACAAGGATTTCAGGCGCAGCAAGTTTGTCGGCGAGGAACTTGAAGGAAAGACGGCAGGAATCATAGGCGTCGGGAAGATTGGTTCAATAGTTGCAAGAAAACTTCGCGGAGTCGGAATGAAGGTTGTCGGATACGATCCCTATGTTGCCGACGAGAAATTCGAACAGCTTGGAATTACCCGCTGCGAAACCCTTGAGGATCTTTTGAAAATTTCGGATCTTATAACGCTGCATATACCTAAAAGCCCGCAAAATATGGGCCTGATCGGCGAAAAAGAACTTAAAATGTGCAAAAAGGGCGTACGCATAGTAAATGTGGCAAGAGGCGGAATGATTGACGAAAAAGCCCTTTATAACGCCATAGTGGAAGGTCATGTTGCAGCGGCCGCTCTGGACGTGCAGGAAGTTGAACCGAATTTCAACAAGAGTCCTGAAGAGCAGGATTACTGGAATCCGCTCCTTGATCTCGATAATGTAGTCTTTACCCCGCACCTTGGAGCATCAACAAAGGAAGCAAATTACAATGTCAGCATCGGTGTTGCCAAACTGGTTGAAGGTGTTCTGAACGGTGAACTGGTACCGGCTGTAAATATGCCACCGGTTTCGGGAGATATAAACCAGCTGAGACCGTATATAGACCTGGCTGAAAAACTGGGAAGCATTTATTACCAGGCTGAAAAGGACAGGGTCACAAAAATTGAAGTCATATACAGCGGTGATATAGCCAACATGGCAACAAAGGCAGTAACCCTTGCTGCTGTAAAAGGTTTTCTGAACAGTGCCGGTGATCCCGATATAACTTACATCAATGCCGAATACAAGCTGAAGGAACTTGGTGTAAAACTTGTAGAAAGCAAGAGCTCATCCATTGACAAGTATACGAACCTGATAACCGTTAAGTTCACCACTGCAACCAGGGATCTGTCGGTTTCCGGAACTGTATTCGCAAAAGATGTTATAAGAATCGTTGATTTCTTCGGGTACAAGCTGGACTTTGAACCTACACCGCATGTGATTGCCCTTCAGAATATAGACGTTCCGGGCATTATCGGAAAAGTCGGAACACTGCTCGGAAACAACAACATTAATATAGCTGCAATGCAGTGGAGCCGCAACAGGAAAGGTGAAAAGGCAGTATCCTTCGTAAGCGTCGATACAGAAATATCCGATGATATCCTGAAGCAGCTCCTGCAGATAGAAGGAGTATTGAGGGCTTCAAGGCTGAATTTCTGATTTGCGGTATACAGTATCGAGCATAGATAAATGCCACGGGTCGGTTGTTTAACCGGCCTTTTATTATTCTTCAAAATAGTATATTATTTTATTATGCCTGAAATATGCACAAAACTATATATCGGAGGATAATTATATGCCTATAAGGGTAGGATGTATAACGCTTGGATGTCCTAAGAATCTGGTGGACAGCGAGGTAATGCTTGGGTTTCTGAGCAGGGATGAATATGAGATTACAACCGATTTGAGCCAGGCCGATGCCATTATTGTAAACACATGTGCCTTTATAGACGAAGCGAAGGAGGAAGCCATAGACACAATTCTTAATGCTTCCCTTTATAAAAAGACAGGGAACCTTAAGGCACTGATTGTTACAGGCTGCATGGCCCAAAGGTATAAAGATGAAATAATAAAAGAGATTCCCGAAGTGGATGCCGTTGTAGGAACGGGAAATATACAGGAAATCCGTGATGCAATAAACGAACAGGTTTCAGGCGTAAGCCGGAGGAAGCTTTTTGTAGATGATCCGAAAGATGTGGATTATCTTGACAATATCCGTATGCTGTCCCAGGCGGGTTCGTCACAGTACCTTAAAATAGCCGAAGGATGCAGCAATCACTGTACTTACTGCATTATTCCTTATCTGCGCGGTCCGTTCAGAAGCAGGACCATCGAGAGCATTACAGCAGAGGCAGAACGCCTGGTGAACGCAGGTGCAAAGGAACTTATTCTCATAGCCCAGGACGTGACAAGGTACGGCAAAGACAGGTATGGTGAATACAGGCTCGTGGAGCTTATCAGAAAATTGTCTGAAATTGACGGACTGAAATGGATCAGGTTATTGTACTGTTATCCTGAAAGAATAACCGAGGAACTGGTCGATGAACTGAAGAATAACCCAAAACTGCTGAAATACCTGGATATTCCGATACAGCATGCTTCTGACAGGATACTGAAACTGATGGGGAGAAAAACTGAAAGAGAGAAACTGATTAAACTTATTGAAAAACTGCGAAACGAAGTACCTGATATTATACTCAGAACAACACTTATAACCGGTTTTCCCGGGGAAACCGAAGAAGATTTCAGAATACTTAAGGATTTTATAAAAGCTTATCCTTTTGACAGGCTTGGAGTATTTGCGTATTCGCGGGAAGAAGGAACGCCTGCTGCGAAAATGAAAAACCAGGTTAAAGAGGCCGTAAAGCAGAAACGTCGGGACGAGATACTGCTTTTGCAGCAGGATATTGCAATCCCGCTTATTGAAAACAGGGTGGGAAAAACTTACGAAGTACTGGTTGAAGGTGTCGCCGAAGACGGCATATTTTATTTCGGACGTTCTTATGGTGAAGCCCCGGAAATTGATCCGGTAATATATTTTACGTCACCGGAACCTTTGAATATCGGTTCTTTCGTTAGTGTCAGAATATTGACAAGAGATGATATGGATCTGGTTGGGGAAGTCGTTTTTGAGTAACTTTTCAGAAGGAGATGAATTTATGAATCTGCCGAATAAGCTCACCATTTTCAGGGTTTTCCTGGTACCTGTTTTTTTGCTTCTGCTTCTGCCCCTGTATAACGGCAGAACACTTTTTCCTATACCTCCTGAAACAGGCCGTATTATCGCCGCAGTTATTTTTGTTATAGCATCCTTTACCGATTACCTGGACGGTGTTATAGCAAGAAAACAAAATATAGTGACCACCTTCGGCAAATTCCTGGACCCTATTGCGGACAAGCTGCTTGTAATTTCGGCGCTTATGGCGCTTATTCAGCTGGACGAAATTTCAGCGTGGCCCGCGGTAATAATAATTGCCAGGGAATTTATTGTCACCGGCATACGGGTTATTGCTGCAGGAGAAGGGGTTGTAATTTCGGCAAGCGGCAAGGGAAAAGCCAAAACCTTTGTACAGATGCTTGCCGTTTTCTTTATTCTGCTGCGGGATTTCCCTTTTTCGCTGTTTACCGGCATTCCCGTCGGGCATTGCCTGCTGTGGCTGTCGGTAATTCTGACGGTATACTCAGGGTATGATTACCTGAAGGCAAACTGGAACAGAATTAAAAGCTGAACGGAATTGCATGTTAATGCATTTTTTTGAAAATAAATTATTGCATTCCGGAGTAAAATATTATATACTTTTTATCAACAGGACATATTAGCTGGTAATAAATTAAAGATTGAGGAAGCAGGGTGTTACTGTTGAATAAAAGCTCAAGGGCCAAAAAGGAAAGACAGAAAAAGCTTGTGGAATTGATAAAGGAGGATCCGTTCATGACCGATGAGGATATCGCGGAATACCTCGAGGTCAGTGTTCCGACGGTCCGCCTTGACAGGCTGGAACTTGGTATACCTGAGCTTCGGCAGAGAATCCGTGAAGTGGCTTCACTGAACCACCAAAAGGTCAGAGCTTTGCATGCTGACGAAATAGTCGGGGAAATAGTGGAAATAAACCTTGGTGAAAGCGGTATTTCAATTCTTGATACAACCGATGATATGGTATTTTCTCAGTCAAAAATCGTAAGGGGGCATTACATATACTCCCTCGCCGAATCTCTGGCAATAGCCGTTATCGATGCTGAGGTTGCCCTTGTCGGGGTTGCCAATATAAAATATAAAATTCCCGTTTATGCTGGTTCAAGGCTGGTAGCAAAGGCAACCGTAAAGAGAGCCAGGAACAGAAGCTATATTGTCTGGGTTTTCATATACCACAAGAGGCAGGAAGTATTTCGCGGGAAATTCATACTGGTTTCAATCGGTGACGGCAGCAAGGAAAAAAGCACGGATAATAACGGTGAATCTCAACCTTCGGGGGAAAGGCTGAGCTGGAATGAAAATAATGGTTGATGCAATGGGCGGCGACAATGCACCCGAAGAAATTGTGAAAGGATGTATTGAAGCCGTAAAGCTAAAAGAAGGATTTGATATAGAACTTATCGGAATTGAGCAGGAAATAACCAAATATTTAAATAAATTCGGATATAACGGCAACCGTATTTCAGTAACCGATGCATCTGAGGTTATATACAACGAAGACAAACCCACCGAGGCAATACGCCATAAAAAGAATTCATCGATGGTTATAGGCCTCAAAAAGATAAGGGACAAAGAAGGGGAAATATTTATTTCTGCCGGAAGCACGGGAGCGCTTCTTGCAGGGACACTCCTTGTGGCAGGCAGAATAGACGGTGTTTTAAGACCGGCCCTTGCCCCGGTTGTGCCTTCAATTTCCGGAGGTACGATGATAATCGATGCGGGAATGAATACACAGGTAAGGCCTGCAAATTATGTTCAGTTTGCAGTGATGGGATCTGTATATATGGAACAGGTTTACGGCATAAAAAACCCGAGGGTTGGTCTTGTAAACGTAGGAACGGAGGATGAAAAGGGAAACAGTACTCTTAGGGAAGCCCTGGCATTGCTCAGGAAAAGCGGTGTTAATTTTGTTGGTAATATTGAAGGCAGGGATATTGCCGAAGGAAAAGTGGATGTGGCTGTCTGCGACGGCTTTACCGGAAATGCAATGCTGAAGATGATGGAAGGTACAGGCAAGTACTTTTTCCACCACATGAAACGGATATTCAGCAGGAATTTCTTTTCAAAGATATCGGCTCTGCTGGTAAAAGCCCACTTGAAGAAACTGAAGGACAGCGTGGATCCCGAAATAGCAGGCGGAACGCCGATACTCGGGGCAAGCGGGCTGATATTCAAATGCCACGGCAACAGCGGTGCTGAAGCAATAAAAAATACAATAATCAAGGCATACGGTATTTCCAGCAGCGGTTATATTGAAAAGATTAAAGAAAGAATAGCGAAAACGGAGGTTGAGCATGACTGATTTTGGCATTGGCATCCTGGGTACAGGCAAATATCTTCCCGAAAGAATTCTCACGAACCAGGACCTTGAAAAAATGGTTGATACGTCCGATGAGTGGATTACAAGACGTACAGGCATGAAAACAAGGCACATTCTTAATGACGGCATTCCGTCATACATGATGGGAGCAGAAGCTGCCAGGCTTGCTGTTGAAGATGCAGGACTGACACCGCTGGACATAGACCTGATCATTGTTTCAACCGAAGTACCCGATTATCTTTCGCCGTCAATGGCGTGCCTTATTCAAAAAGAACTGAAGGCTGAAAACGCTGCGGCATTTGACGTGAACGCAGCATGTACCGGGTTCGTTTATGCAATGACGATTGCCCAGCAGTTCATACAGACCGGCTACTGCAGGTATGTCCTGGTTGTCGCGAATGAAGGACTTAGCCGTATTGTGGACTGGGAAAACAGGAATACCTGTGTTTTGTTCGGCGATGCCGCAGGTGCCGTTGTAATGGGAAGAGTGGATAAAAAATACGGTATCAGGGAAAGTTACATTGCCGCTTTCGGAAATCTTGGCCATAATCTTACAATTCCGTGCTGTTTTGTGTCAGAAGAGGAGAAAATGAAAAGAAGGGAAGGTAAGGAACGCACGATATGGCAGGACGGTAGCGAGGTATTTACGTTTGCCGTCAGGGCTATGGCCGAATCGGTAAAAACCGTCGTTGAAAAGGCCAAAAGCACAATTGATGATGTTGACATCATAGTACCGCACCAGGCGAACTTAAGAATTATCAACGGAGCTGCAAAGCGGCTCGAAATTGACGAGAGCAAAATTTCGGTTATTCTGCATGAGACGGGCAATATATCGTCTGCTTCGATTCCCGTTGCACTGGATATGGAAAGCAAAAAGGGAAGGCTCAGGGAAGGAGATACGGTAGTCCTGGTTGGTTTCGGCGGAGGACTTACATGTGGATCAATTCTGATGACATGGGGAAAATAGGTTTATACGGAGGTATCAGATGGGTAAAATAGCGTTTGTTTTTCCCGGACAGGGAGCGCAGTATGTTGGAATGGCAAAGGAAATATGCGATCGTTTCCCCGAAGCGTCAGGGGTTTTCGATGAAGCTTCGGAAGCTCTTGGAATTGATATGAAAAGAATGATTTTTGACGGGGACGAGGAAACCTTAAAAATAACCGAAAACACTCAGCCTGCCATAGTGACTGCAAGCATTGCGTGCCTTCAGCCTCTTTTGCTGGAGGGAATCCGTGCAGATTTTACTGCGGGTTTGAGCCTCGGAGAATATGCAGCGCATGTGTATTCAGGAACATTCACGTTTAAGGATGCGGTAAGGCTTCTCAGAAAACGCGGAAGGTTTATGCAGGAAGCGGTTCCTGCCGGAAATGGCGCAATGATTGCAATAATCGGCCTGTCGAGGGAACAGGTCCTGGAGGCGTGTGCAGGGGCTGAAGATGAAGGGATAGTTGAACCGGCCAATTTTAATTGCCCCGGGCAAATAGTAATATCCGGAGAGGCAAAGGCTGTTGAAAAAGCCGCTTCTATTGCGCTGGAACTCGGTGCAAAACGGGCGGTTCCGCTGGCTGTAAGTGCTCCGTTCCACTGCAGCCTTATGGCTCCTGCCGCGGAAAAACTGAAAGCTGAGCTGGAAAAAACAGAAATAAATGAAATGAAAGTTCCCGTTGTTGCAAATGTAAATGCAGAAATTGTTCCTTCTTCCGGGTATGTAAGGGAATCATTGTACAAACAGGTGTCAAGCCCGGTTCTCTGGGAAGACTGCGTAAGGACAATGCTCGGAAAAGGCGTGGATACTTTTGTTGAAATTGGACCGGGCAAGGTTCTGAGCGGTTTTATCAAGAAAATTGACAGGAATGCAAGGACTCTTAACGTGGAAGACATTGCTTCCCTTGAGGAAGCTTTGCGCGAACTGGCATAAACCGCTGTTCCTGAACCGATATGCCTTAGTTTGAAATGAGGTGGTACCCGAATGGATTTTACAGGTAAAACCGTTATAGTAACCGGCTCAAGCAGGGGAATAGGCAAGGCAATTGCAGTAAAATTTGCAGAGCTTGGCGCCAATGTTGTTATCAACGGCACTTCAAAGACCGTGTTTGACACCGAAAAGGAACTGACCGAAAAAGGTTTTCGGGTAAAGGCTTTTGAAGGTGACATAAGTATTCCTGAAAATGCAGTGGCACTGGTAGATTTTGCCGTGGACAATTTCGGAACTGTCGACATCCTGGTAAACAATGCTGGAATAACCAGGGATAAACTGCTTGTACGGATGAATGACGAGGACTGGGATTCAGTTCTTGATATCAACCTGAAAAGTGCATATTTATGTACAAAAGCCGCTGTAAAGGTTATGATGAAAAAACGGCAGGGAACCATAATCAATGTTTCCTCCGTAGTGGGAATAACGGGAAATGCAGGACAAGCAAACTATGCAGCATCAAAGGCAGGTTTGATAGGATTTACAAAGTCTGTCGCCAAGGAGCTCGGGTCGTGGGGAATTACCTGCAATGCCGTTGCTCCGGGATATATTGAAACTGACATGACAGCAGGTCTGTCCGACGAAGTAAAAGAAAAATTCCTTGCTGCAGTTCCGCTCAGGAGGGCCGGGACTCCTTCCGAGGTTGCGGATGCAGTGTGTTTCCTGGCGTCGGATATGGCCAGGTATATTACCGGACAGGTAATTAATATTGACGGTGGAATGGTTATGTAATATTATCTAAGTTGATAGAAATACTATAGGTATTAGATTCCTGTCTGGAAGGGGGTGAAAAGTGTGGTATTTGAGAAAGTAAAGGAAATCATAGTAGATCAGCTGGGTGTAGACGAAAGCGAGGTAACAATGGAAGCCTCCTTCATCGACGATTTAGGGGCTGATTCATTGGATATTGTTGAGCTGATAATGGCATTAGAGGAAGAATTCGACCTGGAAATACCAGACAAGGATGCTGAGAAAATTGTAACAGTCGGGGATGCTGTGGAATATATAAAAACACACACCTCCTGATTACAGTCGAATAAAAAAAGTCCCACGGTTGTGGGGCTTTTTTTATAGGAAATTAAATTTTGCATATTTCAATAATTTCTCCGATATTCAATATCTCAGGGAGGATGTTTAAATGGCAAGACGAGTGGTTATAACAGGAACAGGTGTAATACATGCCCTCGGAAAGGATACAAAAACATTCTGGAATGCTGTTAAGGAAGGGAAGAACGGAATAACAAGGGTAACGAAGTTTGACTGCAGCATGCTTGAAACCAAGGTTGCCTCTGAAATAACCGATTTTGATCCCACGCTGTACATGGACAAGAAGGAAGCCAAGAGAATGGATCTTTTCACGCAGTATGCCATGGCTGCTTCTGTCATGGCGGTGAAAGAATCGGGTCTTGATTTGTCAAATGAGGATCCTTTCCGCGTTGGCGTTCTGATTGGTTCAGGTATCGGGGGTATACAGACCTTGGAGGAACAGAAAGAGATCCTGCTTGAAAAAGGCCCTTCCAGGGTAAGCCCGTTCTTTGTCCCGATGATGATAGCAAACATGGCGTCCGGACAGGTAGCTATAAAATTCGGTATCCGCGGCTATAACGAATGTGTTGTGACAGCGTGTGCTACGGCTAACAATGCCATAGGCGACGCATTTCATGTTATAAGAAACGGTCTTGCCGATGTTATGATAACCGGAGGTGCAGAAGCTGCATTAACGCAGTTGTCATTTGCCGGATTTTGCGCTGCCAAGGCAATGGCGACCGATCCAAATCCTGAAACCGCATGCAGACCCTTTGATAAGGATCGTAACGGTTTCGTAATGGGTGAGGGCGCAGGAATACTTGTTCTTGAAGAACTTGAGCATGCCCTGAAGAGAGGGGCGAATATTATTGCCGAAATTGCAGGGTATGGCTGTACATGCGATGCTTATCACATTACGGCACCCCATCCGGATGGCATCGGTGGAATAAAAGCAATGCAGTTTGCCCTTGAAGATGCGGGGTTAAAACCCGAGGACATTGACTATATAAATGCCCACGGAACTTCAACTCCGCTTAATGATCCTGCAGAAACAAAGGTTATTAAGCAGGTTTTCGGTGAACATGCCTATAAACTGGCAGTAAGTTCAACAAAATCAATGACAGGGCATCTGCTGGGGGCTGCAGGAGGCATTGAAGCCATTATTACGGCCATGGCTCTGAAGGAAGGATTTATTCCGCCCACGATACACCTGGACAATCCCGATGAGGAATGCGATCTGGATTATGTACCAAACAAGGGAAGAAAACAGGATATACGCTGTGCTCTGTCCAATGCGCTGGGATTTGGCGGTCATAATGCAGTTCTGGTTATGAAGAAATATGAATAAAATCCGGGCCCGGCACAGCGGTTTTACATGAGGCTGTGGCGGGCTTTGGTCCTTTATACTGCAATAAGGAGGTTTGTGTCTTGAAAAATACCGATTTGGAACGGGTCAGCCGGCTGGAAAAAAACATAGGTTATGTCTATAAAGATAAAAGCAAGGCGCTCCAGGCCATTGTTCATAGTTCTTATGCCTACGAACACAGGCGTGAAGGAATGACCAGCAATGAGCGGCTTGAGTTTCTTGGCGATTCGGTGCTTAACTTTTTGATTACTAACAAGCTGTACAAAGAAGTTTCCGACATGCCTGAGGGCGAAATGTCAAAACTCCGCGCTTCAGTCGTATCGGAAGCGTCTTTGTCAGAATGCGCAAAAAAACTGAATGTCGGCGAGGTATTACTGCTGGGAAAAGGCGAGGAAATAATGGGAGGAAGAAAACGTCCGTCAATCCTTGCAGACGCCATGGAAGCCATAATAGGCAGTATTTATCTTGACGGCGGCATGGAAGCGGCTGAGGAGTTTGTAACCCGTTTTCTCAGGGAAAACTACGAAAAGGCAATAAACGGGACTCTTTTCAGCGATTATAAGACAAAACTCCAGGAAGAAGTCCAGAAGTCAGGCAATTCCAATATAAGGTATACGGTTATTGCCGAAAACGGCCCCGATCATGACAAGGTCTTTACTGTGGCGGTTTTTGTGAACGGAGAAAAACTTGGACAGGGGACTGGGAAAACAAAGAAAGAAGCTGAACAGAAAGCTGCGGGAGACGCTCTCAGGAAAATCAGGACAGAGGCAGTGGAGTTATGAGCAGGCATATAAATATACCTGTTTTCATTCCCCATGAAGGATGCCCGAATGACTGTATTTTCTGCAATCAGCGGAAAATAAGCGGGCATTTCAGCGCACCCTGTGAACAGGAGATAAAGGAAACAATAGAGGAACATCTGAAAACAGCCGGAAAGGAAGACTGGTGCGAAATAGCCTTTTTCGGAGGGAGTTTTACCGGCCTTCCGCTGTCTCAGCAGGAGCAGTACCTGGATATTGCCCGCCGATATGTGGAAGATGGCAGGGTTAAGGGAATAAGGCTGTCAACCAGGCCGGACTACATTAACGGGAAAATACTGGATTTATTGAGAAAATACCCGGTGAAGGTTATTGAACTGGGTATTCAGAGTCTTGATGAAGAAGTGCTTCGGATAAGCAGAAGGTATTATTACCCGGATACGGCACTGGCGTCGTGCCGGATGATAAAGGAATATGGCTTTTTGCTTGGAGTCCAGACGATGATTGGGCTTCCGGGTGATACCCTTGAAAAGAGCATAAAAACTGCGGAAAAACTTATAGAAATAAAGCCCGATATGGCACGTATTTATCCGACACTTGTAATCAGGGATACAGATCTTGAACAGGAATATATCAGCAAAAGATACAGGCCATTAACAGTAGATGAAGCCGTGGAATGGTGCAGCATACTGGTTCCGATGTATGAAAACGCAGGTGTGAAGGTAATAAGAATCGGCCTGCATACGGATGACCTTTTAAAAGGCAATGAAGTAGTGGCAGGTCCGGTACATCCTGCCTTTGGAGCGCTTGTTTATTCTAAAATATGGCTGGACCGGATTGAAAAAGAACTGAAGGCTGCGGATCCTGGCAGCAAAAAAAGCCTGGTAATACATGCAGCGCCTTATGAAATATCATTAATCGCAGGTCAGAACAGGCGAAACCTGGATTATCTGAAAAAGAAATACGGTTTTTCGGAAGTCAGGGTAAAAGGAGATAAACCCGTCCGGAATTCCGTTGAGCTTGAATTCGGAAATTAGCAAGTAAGTTTTTCGCTGTAGAATTCTTACTAACCGATTTCAGTGTATATACCTCCCGATGCATAGGCTATAGCAGCCCCAAGAGCAGTAGCATATTCTGCATGTTCCGGAATGTGGAATCTTTCGGGGTGTATCTTGGAAAGACCATCGAAAATTTCGCGGGACTGCGGTACATTGGTTAGATTACCCGTCAGTACAATATCTTCAGTTCCGTCAATTCTCGCGGCAAATATGGACATTACTCCGATTGTCTGAAATACCAGGTTTACAATCCCGAGAGCAATATCGTTTTTTGATGCGAGATCGCTTATTTTTCCGAAATTTGATGCTGTCAGCTCGGGAGGGAGACCCACTATCTCTTCCTTTGTGATGTCTTTAATGAACAGGTCAATGTTTTCCAGGTTACCTCCTCCGGCCATACCGATTAAGTCATCAAAATGCCTGATGTTAAGCATTATGTTGGATAAGCCCAGCAGCGTACCGCCGCCGACTCCTGTACCTCCCAGGTGTTTGACGTTTCCGTTTTTTTCAGCCCTTACAAAGGCAGTACCCGTTCCCATGCTTACAACAACGGCTTTTGAAAGGCCTGAAAGGAACAGACCTCCCATTCCTATTGCATAGAATTCTGCCACTTTACCCGTGGGAATCTGGTAAATACGCTCATTCAAATAGGATGCTCCCACTCCTGTGACCATAACGCGGGAGATGTCTGATAAACGCAGTCGGTTTTCGTTAATAAACTTTCCAAATGCCCCGTACAGTGAAGAAACGGGATCGGTAGCCCGTACAATCATTGGACTGATAATCTTGTTGTCATGGAAACCTGTTATTTTTGTTGTACTTCCTCCGATATCAATTCCAAGAATCATATTGATCATGCTCCTGTAAAATATATCCCGGCCGGGGGAAGGAGATTTCCGCCTGGCCGGATTAACAACTGTAGTTCTTATCGTTTATCGGTTATTTCCGTAATTTGCGAACCGCAAAGATTATAGGAATGCACAATATGACTGATGTGATGAGTTCCGCAATATAATTCGGCACTGCCGACAAAAAGATATATGAAGGTTCAATATTCTGGGGCATACCCGGTATACTTTTCAGGGCTTCTATATAACGTCTGGCATAAAGAATATAAATCATTCCCAATACGCCAACGGTATTCGTAGTAGTACCCAAAATAGCTGAGGCACCTATTGATATTGCAGAGCGTTTGCTGCCCAAAGCTTTGTCAATTGCGTAATAAACATAATAGGCGACTACGCCGATTAAAATTCTCGGTAAAATAGACACCAATGGATTCAGAAACGCAAAGGCTATCGGGAGTGGCGAAGTAACAGCGGTATAGAAGCTTGAAAGTCCGAAAATCAACCCGATGAAGGCTCCCGCAACAGGGCCCTCAAGAATGGCTCCGATGATTACCGGGATATGCATCAGTGTAATCTGGAGCGGCAGACCCGGAATTCTGATAAATCCCAGGGGAAGAAAGTTAAGTACGACTGACAGCGCTGAAAGTACGCCCGTAATGGCGATCTTTCGGGCAGTAAATCTGGATTTCGCGTTTTCGTTGATCATTTTCCAACCTCCGTTCTTATTCCATAATATGGATATAAGTCGAATAAAATATAACAGGATATGAAAGTTTTGTCCGGTTTCCTGAAAGAATACCGGCGTTTCCAAATATAATAACATATGACTGTATGTTTTTTCAATAGATAATTTTAATATCTCGTTTTACGTATTTCACCCCAAATATCAGGAAAGTTCAGGCGATCCACGAAACGCGGCCTGCTTGTTTTCAGGCAGAAGGTTTCCGGCATTGCGTAATATCCTTATTTTTTGTATAATTGTTACAATCAACCGGGGATACATTGGTCATGCGGCATTGAACCTTTTATTCATGCCGGAGAATTAGGAAAGAGGTTGCTTTGGCAAGCTTTGGATTCAGTTGTTTTCAGAGGTATGAGCATATGAGGGAAATACATGTAAGTCAGATTACCGATTGCGTGGAAAAACTGTGCATGGACGCAAATTATTTCCTGAATGATGATATTTATGATTCGCTGAAATCATCTTTGAACAGTGAGAAATCTGAAAACGGCAGAGAAATACTGGAAATACTGATAAAGAATGCAGATATAGCCAGAAATGAGAGAATTGCCATATGCCAGGACACAGGCATGGCTGTTGTGTTCGTTGAAATAGGGCAGGATGTGCATATAATCGGTGGGAATCTTTATGAAGCGATAAATGAAGGTGTACGGCGCGGATACAGAAATGGTTATTTAAGGGCATCTGTGGTAAAGCACCCTCTGAACAGGGTAAATACCGGTGACAATACTCCCGCCGTTATTTATACCGAAATTGTTGACGGCGACAAAATAAAAATTGACGTGGCTCCGAAAGGATTCGGAAGCGAAAACATGAGTGCGCTAAAAATGCTGAATCCTTCAGACGGTATTGAGGGTGTCAAATCTTTTGTTGTTAAAACAGTCAGTGATGCGGGTCCCAATCCATGTCCGCCGGTTATCGTGGGGGTCGGCATAGGCGGGACAATGGAAAAAGCGGCTTTGTTGGCAAAAAAGGCGCTTCTCAGGCCTGTTGGTTCGGTATCGGGCGATCCGGATATTGCCGGGCTTGAAAGGGAGCTTCTCCGGATGATAAACAAGCTGGGAATCGGTCCTGGCGGGCTTGGCGGCAATACCACGGCTCTTTGTGTCAATATTGAGATCTATCCCACGCATATAGCCGGGCTTCCTGTTGCCGTGAATATAGGATGTCATGCAACAAGGCATGCTTCTGCAATTATTTGAAGGAAAGGGATATTCTTAATGGAAGAAGCAAAAACAGGAACGCTTTACCTGGTTGCCACACCTATAGGCAATCTTGAGGATATAACATACCGGGCTTTAAAGATTCTTAAGGAAGTGGACTTGATTGCAGCAGAGGATACAAGGCATTCCGTTAAGCTGCTTAATTATTATGACATCAGAAAGCCGATGATAAGTTACTTTGAACATAACAAGAATAAACGCGGCGAGGAAATAATCGACCATCTGCTTGCAGGAAAGGACGTGGCGCTGATAACCGATGCAGGTACTCCTGGTATTTCGGATCCCGGTGAGGATTTGGTGAAACTTGCCATTGAAAACAATATAAAAATTACAGTGGTACCAGGCTGTACTGCGTCAATAACGGCCTTGGTTCTTTCAGGGCTTCCGTGCGGGAGGTTTGCTTTTGAGGGTTTTCTGCCCCACGACAAAAATGAGAGGAAAAAGATTCTTGAAATGTTGTCGAGGGAAGAAAGGACGATGATTTTTTATATTCCTCCGCATAATTGCCTTACTGTACTGAAGGAAATGGTAAGCGTTCTTGGAAACAGGAAAGGCGCTTTGTGCAGGGAACTGACAAAGAAGTACGAGGAAGTAATCCGTGGGTATCTGACCGAAATAATCGGGGAACTGGAAACGGGCAACAAGGCAAGGGGTGAGATGGTACTGGTTATTGAAGGAACCCGGGAAAAACAGGACGAAGCAAAACAGGAATGGCTTTCAATGAGCATAGATGAACACATGGATTTTTACCTGGGACAGGGTTATGACAAAAAAGAGGCAATGAAAATGGTTGCGAAGGACAGAGGCATTTCAAAAAGGGAAGTATATTCAGCATATATGAAAAAAACATAAAATCCGACTTTTCAGCCGGATTTTATGTATCAAAATAAGTTAAATTATGAACCCATTCTTACAAATTCTTTAATTCGTTTAAACAGTCAGGACAGATGTTCTTGCCCTTAAAAACTGTAATACCCTTGGCATTGTCGCAGAAAATGCAGGCAGGCTCATATTTCTTCAGAATGATTGACTCTTCATCTACGTATATTTCCAGAGCGTCTTTCTCTGCTATGTCAAGAGTCCTTCTCAACTCTATCGGCAGTACTACTCTGCCCAGTTCGTCAACCTTTCTAACTATACCTGTTGATTTCATACTATTTCCACCCCCCTGAAAATGTGTTAGTCTTACATAATTCGACATTTAACATTCTTATTGTACCATAAATACCAATAATCGTCAATGCCTTTTTGTCTAGTTAACAAAGTCTTAACAATATTGTGTCATACAAGGAACAGGATAAAATTCCATTTGCTATAATATATATCCAGCTTTTAGATTAATAAACAAAAATTTTGGTTCTAAACCGTTATTTTAATTAATATTATATCCTGGACAGGTCATCATTCAGTACTGCGGAATAAAAGGAGCAGCGTATGCTTAATTATATATGGGTTGGAATGATTGTACTGGGAATTGTCTGGGGCCTTGCAGCAGGGAAAATGGACCAGGTAACCGAAGCGGTTATATCGAGTTCTGAAGAAGGTGTTAACCTGGCAATTGTGCTTACCGGGGTCATGTGTTTATGGTCCGGACTTATGAAAATAGCGCAGAAAAGCGGCATGGTAAACGCCATTACCCGTGCCTCAAAGGATATTTTTGCGGGCCTGTTTTCGAAAATCCCGGAAAACCATCCCGCCATGGGAGCAATAGTATTGTCGTTTACGGCAAATTTCCTTGGCCTTGGAAATGCGGCAACACCGCTTGGAATAAAGGCCATGGAAAGCCTGCAGACTTTAAATGATAAAAAAGATACGGCAACCGATGACATGATACTCTTTATGGTTATAAATGCTTCCTGCCTGCAGCTTATACCCACGACAGTCATAGCTCTGAGGGATGCGGCAGGATCACGGGATCCGGCGTCCATACTGCCTCATGTTTGGATATCGTCCCTGATATCCACTGTAACTGCCATTCTGTTTTATTTCATATTCAAAGCTTTTGACAAAAGGCGGAATACATGATGACCGAAGTGCTTAACTGGATTTCAAAGGCTGCAATACCGGCGTTTATAATAATAATCCTGGCTTACGGGATTGCAAAAAAAATACCCGTATTTGATACATTCCTCGAAGGTGCCAGGGAGGGACTTGAAACTACAGTAAGAATTCTTCCGGTTCTTGTCGGGATAATGCTTGGAATTGAAATTTTAAGCAAGTCAGGAGCACTTGATATGATAGTGGTTCTGCTAAAACCGCTGGCGAACTTTCTCGGAATACCCGAGGAAATACTTCCGATGGCAATCATAAGACCCGTTTCAGGCAGTGCATCCCTTGGACTGTTAAGCAGACAACTGGAAGAGTATGGACCTGATTCGGTAATTGGAAGAACTCTTTCGGTAATCATGGGCTCAACAGAAACCATATTTTACACGATAACCGTTTATTACGGTGCGATAGGTGTGAAAAAAACCAGGTATACCCTTTGGGTTGCGCTGATAGCGGCGTTTGCAGGTCTCATGTCAGCAGTTATTGTCTGCCGTATCCTATAATTGTCAAGGAAACTGTTCTTCAAAATATTCCGAAACATGTAACTGATGTTGGTAAGTTTAGATTAAGTTACATTTATTTTATTACTGAAAAATTATCTGCCCTGGTATATACAAGAATAGAAATGAAAATGCATTTCGGAACTAAAAGAGGATTTATCATGTCCAAATAAACATCCTGGCATGGTTTCTTTTACACTGTTTATCTTGAAATTTAAATACAGATAATAGATAATATAGGTGGTCTGATAAAACTTTTACATTATAATTCAGAGGTTCAGCCATGAACAGCAATAAACCGCGTATTCTTATTGTGGACGATGACGTTAATATATGCCAGCTTTTAAAGCTTTACCTTGACAAGGAAGGTTTCGAAAACCTTGCCGTACATAACGGAAAGCAGGCACTTGAAGCTTTCAGGGAGTTTACCCCGAACCTTGTGATTCTTGACATAATGCTTCCCGGAATGGACGGATGGCAGGTATGCAGGGAAATAAGGAAATTCAGCAGCATCCCGATAATAATGCTGTCAGCAAGGGATGAAACTTTTGACAAGGTACTGGGGCTTGAACTGGGTGCAGATGATTATGTTGCAAAACCTTTTGAACCTAAAGAACTTATTGCAAGGATCAAGGCGGTATTAAGAAGGTATGACAGACATGATAACTCCCAGGAACAGCTGATTTTCCCGGGACTTGTCGTGGATAAGTCCAAATACACAATCCGCGTGCATGGAAAGGAAATGGAACTGCCGCCAAAGGAACTGGAACTGCTTTATTTTCTGGCCTCCAATCCCAATAAGGTTTTTACGCGGGAACAACTGCTGGAGAATGTATGGGGATTTGATTTCTATGGAGATACCCGTACGGTTGACGTACACGTGAAGCGGTTGAGGGAAAAACTTGAACCTCCTGATCCGCATTGGCAGTTAAAAACCGTCTGGGGTGTCGGTTATAAGTTTGAGGTGAAATAATGCTTCGTTCGGTTTTTCATAAAATCATGGCAATTTTTCTGACAGTACTGCTGCTGTGTTTTTCCCTGGCGGCAGTATTTTTTAATATAGCCCTGAACAAGTATGTGGTTGAGCAGAGAACACAGGTTCTGAACGTATACGGAAAGAGAATATTGTCTGCATTTGATGTGGTATTGGAAAACCGGATGGATCCAATGTCCACGTTTATTTTTAAGAATATGCTGGAGGGTTATGCGTATAATACATCCTCCCTGATATGGATAGCAGATGACAGGGGTTACCTTCTTGCTTATTCGTCAGTGCCAAGTCAATATGCTGAAAAAATGGACGTTGAGAAGAGTTTATACAGGCTGCCCGACCAGAAACAGTATGCTGTAAGTGAATCCGATGATCCCGTCAGTGAAATAGGAACCTTTTACGGTTTGTTCGATGACACCGGAATGAAATGGCTGACTCTGAAAATACCTTTTTATTTTCCTGATATTTTCATTGATGGCAGGGAACTGAGGGGAAACATTCTGATGCATACCCCAATACCCGAAATACAGAAAAGCGGCTCCACAATACTGGGCCTTCTGATGCCTGCATTTTTTATCTCGCTGATTATTTCGTTCATTCTGGCCTATGTGCTTTCAAAGAGAATAACCAGCCCGCTGAAGCAGATGACCGATGCAGCAAGGGATATATCTTCAGGAAACTGGAAAACAAGAATTCATCTTAAGGGAAATGACGAAATAAAGGTATTGGCAGACAGTTTCAACCAGATGGTGGATAACCTTGAAAACCTTGAAAAGATGAGAAGGGATTTTATTGCGAACGTTTCCCATGAATTAAGGACGCCTATGACATCGATCAACGGGTTTATTGAAGGTATACTGGACGGCACAATACCGGATGATAAACAAAGGTACTACCTGAATATTGTAAAGGATGAAGTGAAGCGCCTGTACCGGCTTGTGAGCGATTTGCTTGATATTGCCAGAATGGAGTCGGGTGAAACAAAGGTCAACCTTACTGAATTTGATATATGCGAAGTGATAAGGCTGAGTGTAATTCAGCTTCAGCAGTTTATTGAAGACAAGAACATAAATTTCAGGGCAAATTTTGAGCAGGAATCAATGCATGTTTACGCCGACAGGGATGCAATCCAGAGGGTTATGCTTAATCTTATTCATAATGCGATCAAATTCACTCCCGAAGGCGGAAGCATTTCAGTGGCGGTACGTGATGTAAAAGGAAAAGCTGAAATTACCGTTTCAGACACAGGGCAGGGAATACCGGAAGAAGATTTGCCTTTCGTGTTTGATCGTTTCCATAAGGCAGATAAGTCAAGGGGAAAGGATAAGACAGGTGTCGGCCTGGGTCTTTATATAGTAAAGAATATCCTTAAGGCCCACAATGAAAATATAACCGTTGAAAGCGAATATGGAAATGGAACGACTTTTACGTTCAGTCTTCCAATGGCATAACCAGGATTGGCTGAAAAATAAAAAAAAGCCCGGAAGAGGCTTCCGGGCGAACCGTTCCAATATATTAATTAATACGCGAAAACCATGACACCGGCCTTTAATGCAATGGGTTTGGACCAAAGCCATTTGTTTGTTGCCGTATTGTCGAAAAAGTACAAGGCACCGTTTGTAGGATCCACACCGTTCAGTGCGTCATATGCCGCCTTAAGTGCTTCCTGCGACGCAGGCTTGTTTATCATCCCGTTCTGCACCGGCGTAAACTGGTAATATCCGTAAGATTTCTCATAGATGACACCGCTGATGCTGTTCGGGAAACGGGAATCTTTCACACGGTTAACAACAACGGCACCAACCGCTACTTTTGCAGTATAGGGCTGATTGTCTGCCTCGGCGGTTATTAATCTTGCAAGAAGATCGAGATCGCCCTGTGTATATGGTATTGTGCCGCTCTTATTTGAATAAGAGCTTAAAGCCGTTACTGACGATGCTCCGGGAATTATAAGCTTCTGTCCCGGGTAAATCATGTCATCCCATTTGCCGTTGGCCTTTCTTAAAGAGTTCAGTGAAATTCCGTATTTTTTTGCAATCAGGTATAAGCTGTCACCTTTCTGAACAGTATATACGGTTGCAGGAACCTCAAGCTTCTGGCCGGGGTAAATTACCGTGCTTTTAAGTCCGTTCTGGTTCATCAGGCTGCTTGAGGTGGTTCCGAAAAGCTGACCTATCGTGTACAGGGAATCACCCTTAACGACAGTATACGAGGCAGCGCTTGCAATGTTCGGAACCAAAGATGACAATACCAGTACTGCAAAAAATACCTTAATCTTTTTATTCAATTTTATCTCCTCCTTTTTAGCCTCCGGGGTTAGTTGACGGGTTCGGGCCGAGGCGCCCTACTTTATACATGGTATAAAGATTCACCCCAGGAAAATGTCCCCCGTATTCCATCAAAGGAAATTCGGCTTTTGTTCGCCCACCATTTTAACAAGTATGACTGGTTATGTAAACCTGAAAAATATGGCAGTATAGCGGAGCAAAGTTTGTAACCTGATTAAAAAAACAATTTACAAATTATTCATACTGGTGTAAAAAATCCTGTTTAGAATAAAAGCGTAGCCTGAAAATATATATTAGAGGGATTACGAGATAAAATTCAATACATATAAAAAACAGACAGGAAAGGGGAGGTTGAACATGAGTGAATTCAATAACGGCTATGAAAACAATAACTCATACTCATACCAGGATTATACATCAAATAATCAGCAGAATACGAACTCTTATTACGGGTACGGATATTATGGCTCATATAATCAGAACCATAATTATGATGACCTTAAGACGTCATCCTTTTATTCGGAACGTTATGAAAAACCCCGCAAGGGAAAAATCCGCGAAATGGTAGTTCCTTTACTGATTGTAGCTCTTATCAGTTCTGTTATAGGCGGTGCTCTTGTAGGGGCCTGGTTCCAGTTTGGTGCGCCTGCCCTGGCTGAAAAGAATAATCAGGCGTCCGACGGCAGAGCTCAGGCAGGGTTGCAGCAGGTTAAACAGATTGAGATTGTAAACAACATTGAATCTCCTGCAACGGCTATTGCCGAAAAGGTAGGTCCTTCAATAGTAGGCATAAAGGTTAATTATGTTGTGCAGGATTTTTGGTTCGGTGTACAGCAGAGCAGCGGATCGGGTTCGGGTATCATTATCAGAAGTGACGGGTATATCCTTACAAATAACCATGTAATAGAATCTGCCATGAGTTCCGGAAACAAGATTGCAAAAAATGCTTCAATCCAGGTAATACTTCCGAATCAGCCCGATCAGTTTTACGATGCTAAGGTTATCGGACGGGATGAAAAAACCGATATAGCCGTACTTAAGATTGATTTGTCCGAACTGCCGGCTGCTGAAATAGGAAATTCCGATGAACTGAAAGTGGGAGAACTGGCAGTGGCAATCGGAAACCCTGCCGGACTCGAATTCATGGGTTCTGTCACACAGGGCATTATAAGCGGATTAAACCGTCAGATACAGGTTGGAACCGGCCAGACATTGAAAGTTATCCAGACCGATGCGGCAATCAATCCCGGAAACAGCGGCGGTGCGCTGGTTAATGCAAAAGGTCAGGTTATAGGTGTTAACACGATAAAGATCAGCGGATCAAATTATGAAGGCCTTGGATTCGCGATTCCTATTAACACCGCGATGGAAATAGCGAACAGCCTGATATCCGACGGATATGTCAAAGGCCGTCCATACCTTGGTGTTAAGATAGATACAAGGTATAATGAAGAAATGGCTGAAATGTATAAGGTTCCTGCAGGTGTACTGGTTTCTGATGTATTGCCGTTAAGCGCCGCATACAATGCAGGTATTAAGCAGGGTGATATTATAGTTGAATTTAACGGGGTTCCCGTTAAGAACATAAATGAACTGGAAGCTGAAAAGAATAAGTACAAGGCGGGTGACACCGTAAAACTGAAGATTTACCGTATAGACAGCACCGATTATACAAGGGGTACTTACATCGACGTAGAACTGACTCTTGGAGAAGAAAAAGGATAATTATCTGCTCAGGCTTTTTTCTGAAAAGGCGATTCACATCGCCTTTTTTATTTTGAAATTTTATGCAATTAACCGGATTTTGTTGAACTGTTTAATAAAATGTGGTAAATTAATTTTAATCGTTTTCCGTTCTGTTTTTGTGCTTCAAAAACGTGTATTTTTAGCCGCAAAGCTGAAAATACACTTTATTATTTGTGGCCTTGCGGGCCGTTTTATGACTGATTAAGCAAAAAGATATTATAAAGCGAGGAATGAAAATGGCGGTAAGGAGAATATATGTCGAAAAAAAACCCGGTTATGATGTTAAAGCCAGAAAGCTTATGGAGGAAATAACCGAGTACCTTAAAATAGGCGGAGTAACCAATGTCAGAATCCTTAACAGGTATGACGTTGAAGGTATATCCGACGAAGACTATGAGAAAGCGAAATACATTATTCTTTCTGAACCTCCCGTTGACTATATATACGAAGAAGAATTTCCGGCTGAAAAAAATGAAAGAGTATTCGCGGTAGAATACCTTCCGGGGCAGTATGATCAGCGTGCAGACAGCTGCGCCCAGTGCATTCAGCTCTTATCCGAAAGTGAAAGACCGGAAATCAGGGTTGCAACGGTAATTGTAATTGAAGGAGACGTAACCGATCAGGAGTTTGAAAAAATAAAGGAATACTATATAAATCCTATCGAGAGCAGGGAAGCTGATTTGGCAAAACCTGAAACGCTTCGTGAAGAATACTATGTACCTGACAGGGTTGAAACCGTAAACGGATTTATCAGCATGGATGATGAAGGCCTTGAAAAAATGATATCCGATTTTGGGCTCGCAATGTCATTTGAAGATCTCGTCTTCAGCAGGGACTATTTCAGGGATACCGAAAAAAGGGATCCAACCATAACCGAATTAAGGGTTATAGACACTTACTGGTCGGATCACTGCCGCCATACGACATTTCTTACCGAAATAGAGGATGTTACCTTTGATGACGGACCCGTTTCGGGGAAAATATCCGAAGTATACAAATTGTATATTGATACACGCAGGAATGTTTACAAGGAAAAGGATAAACCCGTTTGTCTCATGGATATTGCAACCCTTGCAATGAAGGAACTGAAGAAAAACGGGTATCTCGATGACCTGGACGAATCTGATGAAGTTAATGCGTGCAGTATCGTTGTTGATGTTGATATTGACGGTAAAAAAGAACAGTACCTTGTCATGTTTAAAAACGAAACACATAACCATCCCACGGAAATAGAACCTTTTGGAGGAGCGGCAACCTGTCTTGGCGGAGCTATCCGGGACCCGCTGTCCGGCAGGGCATATGTATATCAGGCAATGAGAGTTACCGGAAGCGGTGATCCGAGAACGCCTGTGAGCGAAACACTGCCCGGAAAACTGCCGCAGAGGGTTATAACAACAAAAGCAGCGGCAGGATACAGTTCATACGGAAACCAGGTGGGACTTGCCACCGGACAGGTTCATGAAATTTACCATGAAGGTTATGTTGCGAAAAGAATGGAAATAGGTGCAGTAATCGGGGCAGCACCGAAAAGCAGCGTTGTAAGAAAAAAGCCTGAACCTGGTGACGTGGTTATCCTGCTTGGCGGAAGAACGGGACGGGATGGTTGTGGAGGTGCTACAGGTTCGTCGAAGGAGCATACAGAGGAATCCCTTACAAAATGCGGAGCTGAAGTGCAAAAAGGGAACCCTCCCACCGAAAGAAAAATACAGAGACTGTTCAGGAATCCTGAAGTTACAAGGCTGATTAAAAAATGCAATGATTTCGGTGCAGGCGGTGTTTCGGTTGCGATAGGGGAACTTGCTGACGGACTTGAGATAGATTTGGATGCCGTTCCGAAAAAATACCAGGGCCTTGACGGTACAGAACTTGCTATATCGGAATCCCAGGAAAGAATGGCAGTGGTGGTTGCGGAAAAGGACGCCGAAAAGTTTATTGCACTGTCCCATGAAGAGAACCTGGAAGCTACCATAGTTGCGAAAGTTACAGGCAGCAACCGGCTGGTGATGAAATGGCAGGGAGCCAGAATAGTTGATATAAGCCGTGAGTTTTTGAATACAAACGGTGTGAGGAGAAGGACAACGGTTACCGTTAAGGAACCGGGCCCTGTTTTCATGGAAAACAAAAGGCCAGTTTCCGGCAGGGAATTTTCAGAGGCTTTCAGGAACAATCTCAGGCAGCTTAATGTCTGCAGCCAGAAGGGCCTGATTGAAATGTTCGACAGTACTATAGGAGCCGGAACGGTTCTGATGCCTCTCGGCGGAAAGAATCAGCTGACGCCTGCAGAAGGAATGGCCGCCAAGATACCCGTTACAGGCGGAGAAACAAGAACGGGTACGCTGATGTCTTTTGGCTTTAACCCGGACATTTCGATCAAAAGCCCGTTCCATGGCGCAGTATATGCCATTGTTGAATCGGTGGCCAAAATTGTTGCAATGGGCGGAAACCACAGGAAAATACGCCTGTCTTTGCAGGAATACTTTGAAAAGCTGGGAAAGGATCCGGTAAAATGGGGAAAACCGTTCAGTGCGTTAATGGGAGCCTTTTATGCGCAGATGCAGCTTAAAATACCTGCAATAGGCGGTAAGGACAGCATGTCGGGAACGTTCAGGGATATGAATGTGCCGCCGACCCTTGTTTCATTTGCCGTAACAGCCTGCGACGTAACGAAGGTATTGTCACCTGAATTCAAAGAACCGGGAAGTACCGTTGTCCTGGTAAAAATTAAAAGAGATAACCTGTGGCTGCCTGATTTTGAACACCTGGACATGACATATACAAGGCTTCATGAACTAATAACTGAAAACAGGATAATTTCCGCATGCTCGGTGAAATACGGAGGCATTGCTGAAGCCATCTGCAAGATGGCGTTCGGAAACGATATAGGGTTCAGTTCGCAGGTGGGAATGGATTCAGCGGATTGGTTTTCTCCCGATTACGGGAATATAGTGGTTGAAATTCCGGCAAGATTTAATGTCAATGAACTTTTTGAAGGCCTTGATTATGAAATCCTGGGTAAAACTACTGAGGAACCGTATATAAAAATTGAAGATGAAAAATGGAACCTGGATGAACTGAAAGAGATCTGGATGTCTCCGCTGGAAGGCATATTCCCGACAAGGGTAAAATGTGAAGAAAGAAAACCGATCAGCATTATGTTTGACAAGATTAAACCTATACGCCACAGCAGTGTTATTGCAAAACCCCGCGTGTTTATACCCGTTTTCCCGGGAACTAACTGCGAATATGATACTGCAATGGCATTTGAAAGAGCAGGCGCTGTTACCGACATTTTTGTAATGAAAAACATTACGCCGGCAGACATAAAGGAATCAGTAAAGGTAATGAAGGAAAAGATTAAGAACAGCCAGATTATTATGCTTCCCGGCGGCTTCAGCGCCGGCGATGAGCCCGACGGTTCAGGGAAATTTATTGCCACCGTGTTCCGCAATCCTGAACTTGCAGAAGCGGTAATGGAATTCTTAAAGGTCCGTGACGGTCTCATGCTGGGAATCTGCAACGGTTTCCAGGCCCTGATAAAACTAGGGCTGTTACCTTACGGCGAAATCCGGCAGCTGGATGAAAAAAGTCCTACGCTTACATTTAATACAATAGGAAGGCATGCATCCTGTCTTGTAAGGACAAAAGTAGTATCAACACTGTCACCGTGGCTCTCCAAATGTGTACCCGGGGATATACATACAATAGCCGTTTCCCATGGGGAAGGACGTTTTGCTGCGGACGATGATGTATTTGAAGAACTGGCAAGAAACGGGCAGGTTGCAACCCAATATGTAGATCCGGAAGGGAACCCGACATATGACATCCGCTATAATCCGAACGGTTCACTGCACGCAGTGGAGGGCATAACAAGCCCGGACGGAAGGATATTCGGGAAAATGGGTCACAGTGAACGATATACAAGGTATACGTTCAAAAACGTACCCGGCGAAAAGGATCAGAAACTTTTTGAAGCAGGTGTTGAATATTTCAAATAAAAGTACTCACAACCATCGCCTGAAGCATAAAATATTATGAAAAAATCAGTAAGGCGATGGTTGTTTATGTTATTGATCAAAAGACCCGTTGATATAATCGTCCGCGTATACCGCAGACCTGATATTACGATGCTTTATCCCCAGGCGGCGGGACATGAGAATTTCAATGCAAATGCACTGATGAACGTGAAAATCCGCAACGCGGTGATGGATCTGATAAAATCACTGGAACAGCCTGGGCTGAAGACGACAATCAGCGGTTCATTTGAAATCAAGAATAACCAGAGAGGGATCCTCAGCATATTGCTTATAGCCATGGCTGAGTTCGGTGGAGCACACCCGATGACGATGGCGAAGTCGCTGACGATGGATACTGCTACAGGCGAACTTTACAGCCTGAACCAGCTTTTCAGCCCCGGGTACAAGGAGATTATCAATGCTGAAATAAGAAAACAGATAAAAGAGAGAAATATTCCTCTGCTGGACGGTTTTAAGGGCATTTCCGACGACCAGGAATACTATGTTTCAGACCACACTATTGTGATATATTACCAGCTTTACGAACTGGCGCCATATGCCGCAGGATTTCCGTATTTCCCGATACCCCTGTACCTGCTCTCAGGTGTGATACCGGACAACAGTCCGCTGGACAGGTTAAATTACTTTTGAAAGAATTTATTCTTCCATGCCCTGCATATTTTGTGCCGATGATACAGAAAATAAGGGTATCAATGGCATGGCAGGTGATAAAGATGGAAGAATCAAATGATGTAAAAATAACATCTTATGACAGGCTTATGCGGGCATGGGAAAACTCGATGGAACTGGCAAGGGATTTCGAGGTTTATTCAAAAAGGGTGGATGATGAAGAATTAAAGGAAGTATTCAAAAAATTTGCAGAGGAGGAAGGTCTGCACGCGGCAAAGTTCAGGGAACTGCTTCTGAAATACCAGAAGGAAAACAGGCACTGATGACAGGAAAAACTATTTTCCTGTCTTTTTATACATTTTAACCCGGATTTCATCATCCGTAACAGTGACTTTTATCTCAACGGGAAAATCCCTGGTATTTTTAAAACGCAGATCCTTTGAATTATAAACAACGGCCGCATCCCTGCCTTCTTCCACATAGGAAACCTCCCTTGAATGCCTGTGGCGCTCTATTATTTCCATATCAGCTTCCAGGGCCGCATTATACAGGGTTGTACTTACCTGGCAGACCCCGCCTCCGACGCCCTTGCTTTTTTCACCGTCAACAAAAATAGTGGCTTCCCGGTAGCCTTTTTCCTTTGTCCGTTTTCCAACGGTCTCATTGAAAGAAAATACTTCGCCCGGTTCTATTACTGTTCCGTCCAGTTCTTCAGCCGCAATTTTTATATTGTGGACCCTGTTTTCATTTTTGTCTTTAATAGGAGTGGAAAAACTGCTGATTTCATTTGGATTCTTTGTAGGCTCAGGTTCAGCCGTCGGCGTAGGCATGGCTGACGGTGTTGAAAGCGGTATGGGAGTGGGCGTTATTGTTACTTTTCCGTTCTCGTTAACATCCCCGGCATTGTTTTTGTCTGCAAAACAGCCGGATAATAAAACTATTGCCAGTATTGCCAGACTGAATCCTGTTTTTTTCATTATACCACCCGAGAATATTTTTTGAGAAAATAAAAAAAAAATAAGAAGTATATAATTGCTTTTCAAAAAATAAAAGGAAAAAATCAAAATTTTATCCTTAAGGATATTGGCTGAAAAACGTTCATATAGTAATTAGTGAATTTAATAAGCGGTTGATTGCACCGAGGGGAATTTATGTTTATTTTTGTCCGCGCAAGGCGCATCGCCGTTATTTTGCCCCTGATTGCTGCGATTGTTGTTTTTTTTGCATTTACATCCGCCAATAATGATTATTATTCGCTTATATGGGATGAATCAATACCGGTAAACAGCGATATCACCGAGGAATTTACCGGTTACCTGCAAGAAGTTATCAGGCTCCGAGACAAGGCCATGCTGGAAAATGATATTGAAGCAATAAAACCTCTGTATAATGTTAAGGTAAGACTTGGCGTTTATGCTTTTGAACATGAGCAGAAAAAAATAAAATACCTGCATGACTGGGCCGAAAAACAAGGGGTAAAGTTTTCCGACATTAACACTTACCTTAAGGTCAGATGGGCAAAAAAACAGGGAAGCAAGGTTACTGTAAACTTTTCGGCAATTACCGAATATACATACGAATACGCTAATATGCCTGAAACATCGAACAAATTCAGGATTGCCACATATCACATACTTGATTTCTCGGATATTTCCGGTAAATGGCTCATAACAAGGGAATGGTATACCGATCCTTTTGCTGATTCGTTAAATGCAGAAACATTAAAAGCCGATGATAACAAGGCTTTTATACTCAGCCAGGGGCCAAGGGACTTTTCAAACCTGAACGAGAGACGTCTTAAAGCCGTGGAATATGCGGATTTATACTGTGGCGCAAGTGATAACGAGGAATATTACTTCCGTTATAATACAGACTATAAAAACTACAATTCCCTTGGCGGAGACTGTGCGAATTTTGCTTCACAAGTTCTGCATGAAGGAGGATTCAGGAAAACTGCAGGCTGGAATTACGACAAGGACGGAAGCAGGGCATGGGTTAATGCCCAGGGATTTAAAGATTACCTGATATACAGCGGCCGCGGTTCACTGATAATTTACGGAACATATGACAAGGTCTTTAAACTTTCGTACAAGCTTTTGCCCGGGGACATAATAGCTTACGAAAAGAAAGGAAAAGTGGTTCATATTTCTGTGGTAACCGGCGCCGATTCACGGGGCTATACGCTTGTAAACTGTCATAATGTGGACAGGTTTAAGGTACCCTGGGATTTGGGATGGAGCGACAAAGGCATAAAATTCTGGTTAATCAGGGTCAATTACTGATCCTTTTTGCCAGTAAAACCATGAACAGCAAAAAGGCTGCCGTTCAGGCAGCCCGTTTATGTAGTTTTTTCCTCATGCTATTTCGTCCTGGCTCATTTTTTCCTTTATTGCAGCAAGGGCGTTTTTTGCTGCTTCCCTGACGTTTTCATCAGTTTCTTTTTCCAGCATGAACCTTACAAACTCAACAGCCTTTCCTGAACCGATATTTCCAAGTGCTTCCACAGCGGCAATCTTTATGTCGGGATTAGGGTCTCTTAAAAGGCTTACCAGCGCATTGATAACATCAAGATTGTCAAAACCGGAGAGGGCATGGATAGCACGGATGCGGACTTCCTTGTCTTCAACGTTCAGTACACCGAGCAGTTTTTTAACTTTCTTTTTCTTTTCCCATTTTTCAATTTTTTTCAGGGAAATACCCATACTCTTTTACCTCCTTTTCCTTTCATATGTATATTATATATAATTTACCAGCATATTTCAAACATTATAAATACAAATGGTAAACATAATGTGAGCATTTTTGTACATGCTGCATAGTATGTACCAAATAGATCTTTTCAACAAGGAGGTGTACTTAATGTACGAGCTGGATTTTGAAGCACTTAAAAACCAACTGAAGGCCGAGATCCTGGCAGTGATAAAATCCGAACTGGAAACCGAACAGGACGTTAAGTTCAAGGAAGATGAAGATACGAGGCAAAAACAGTATAACAAGCAGATAAATTACAACATCCTTACACAGAGACAGTACCAGGGGCAGAATTCCAAACAGAAGACGGAAAGTGAGAGCGAGAGTGAAGCCGAGGCTGAATCAGAGAATGTAAATACTGTCGGGGGTATTTTTCCAGCACGAAAAACATCCTTTGCATTCGTGGATATCCAGTCTGCTGACATTTACCGTAACAATATTTACTGCAGTTCTCTCCGAAATACCTTCCAGGAAAGCTTTTGTAAGTTTTAAGGTATTGCTGCGTTCACATCTTGGACTTCCATTCAGTACCAGGATATTCATAACGGTTCACACAGCTTTCTGATACAGTTTTCAGCCCAATCAATGCACATATTTACATACCTGCGGCCGAAATCGGCGGTAAACTGCCAGTACAATGGGGCGTTATCAGGCGCAATCTGGGCATATTCCTCAATATATGCCGGGACTGTATCCATTTCCTGCAAAAATGAGCGACAATCCTTAATAAACCTTTTCAGCATGCTTATACTTTGTTCTTTGGATATATTCCCGGCAAAAAATATTCTCATCAGGAAAGTGCTTTTAATCTCATATTTTGTGTCAGTATTGCCTGCAAGCCAGGAGAAAAACTCATTTTTGCCTGCTTCGGTGATTGAGTATACTTTTTTGTTTGGCCTGCCGGTCTGAATAACAAGGTTATACGTTATTAATCCCTGTTTTTCCAGCTTATCCAGGGTCAAATATATCTGGCTGTTTTGCGCATGCCAGAAAAAACGTAAAGAAGAATTAAAGGCTTTTGCCAGATCATAGCCGCTCATATCGCCGTAATTTAAAAGCCCTAAAATCCCGTGAGCAAGTGACATTATTATATGTCCCCCTAATATAATAGTATAATAGTATAAAATTATAATAATATATAATTATATTATACACAAAATTTGGAATTTGGCAATATCAAAACAATAATGTCAAATAGCTCCTGCAATGAATCTGATTGCTGAACCTGCCGGGAACAATGAAAGTAAGCTGGTCTGAAATGAAGGGGATAGAGCAGTTTGGAAAAAACTGTAGGAATAATTCCGGGTACTTAGCAGAAGTGGAAAAATAAAATCAGGAGCAGTCTTTTGGTGCTCCTGATTGCCTGGTGCGGATGATGGGACTTGAACCCATACGCCATACGACACACGCCCCTCAAACGTGCCTGTCTGCCAATTCCAGCACATCCGCATGACTATTAATTTGTAACGGCAAAATTTATTATACTAAGGAACATATGCAGTGTCAAGTGTTTTTTATTTTCAGTTTCCTAAATGATCTATTGACATTCGGACAATGCACCGCAGTTTATCATTACATCCGATTACAGGCTTTACATGAAGGAATACAGTAACAGCGGATGGAACATGATTGGTGAACTGTATGGCTATGAAATCAGCAGGGAAAATCTGTATGACTTGTTTATATTGCCTTCTGACAAAGTCTACGATGCGCTGGACAAAACAAAACTGGTTTATCGCGCCGACAGCAGAGACCCTGAAATAAAAAGGTTCTACCTGGTGATGCAGCAGCAAAACGGAAGCTTATTGGTAGCAGAAGTATACGACAGCATGGGGCCGATTCGCACCCGATGGCTGTTTGCCCTGAAGAAACTTAAAGGGAACGGTGATGAATCCGTTAATGAATTACCAGACAATAAAAAGGATATTGCGGGATTTGCGGGAGAAAAACTTTCTGTCAGACAGGAAATCATGCTGCCGGATTTTATATATGACGGAAACGATCCGTTGGATAAACTGGTTTATGCCACTGAAACAGAGAAGTACTCCAGGCCGCAGGAAGGATTTACGGTAGTTGCGCCGAAAATTCACGGAAGCTATGAAGAGGATGGTTACCTTAAGGTTTTTGTGACTACTTACTTTGCAACCTATAAGCTTTATGACAATGTGCTGGATATAATGACCGCGGGTGTTGTGCCTTCCGCAATAACTTTTAAGAAAGACGGGAGCGGCAGTTACATACCAGAAAAACATGAACAGTCAGGAGACGGAGCAGATTGGGAACCGTCGATAAGGAAATTCTGTACTATGCCCGTATCGGGTAAGGAAATACCCGGGCTTGCTGATGAAATAATACATCATTACGGAAACCATGATGACATACGAAACCTGCATTATGAAAACCTTTCTAGGCACCTGAAGGCAAAAGGCATATATAATGCAGTACTCTATAATTCACGAGGCGAGGTTGAGTTTATAATGAGCGGTAAAAAGACTGAATGAGTCCAGTGTTTTTTTTCGTAAATTTTAATCGTTGACAGGGTGGAAAATATATGTAATACTTTTTTGAAAAGTTTGAAGTGCTTATTAACTACTCTGGTTACCTTAAGGGGGATTGATGCAATGGATGCTCTGAAATTCAAAGGCACGCCGCAGCTTGAGACCGAAAGACTTATATTAAGAAGGCTCAGGCCTGAGGATGAAAACGATGTTTTCGAGTATGCTTCGGATGAGGAAGTTTCCCGGTTTGTGTTCTGGAATACACACAGGTCGATAGAAGATTCCCGTAATTTTATCAATTCTACGCTTGGCAGATATGAAAGGGATGAAGCAGGGGAATGGGGCATTGTCCTGAAAGAAGAGAATAAACTTATCGGAACCATAGGTTTTACAGGATTTGATTCGAGAAGCAGGCGTGCGGAAATAGGATACGTTCTTTCCAGAAAATACTGGGGACAGGGAATTATGCCCGAGGCTTTGAACAGGCTGCTGGAATTTGCATTTACCGAAATGGATCTGAACAGAGTTGAATGTCACCACGTTTCACCAAATGAAAAATCAGGAAGGGTCATGCAGAAAGTCGGTATGAGCTATGAAGGAACCGCCAGGGAAAAAGTATTTTTCAAGGGCCAATTCTGGGATCTCAAGCAATATGCAATTCTTAAGTCGGACTGGGTAATAAAATAAGACTGTATGTAAGCAGCAGGATTCTAATAAAGGAGTTTGTGTATAATGGAGAAATTGTCCATAGCTCCAGGAAATAGCTTTTGTCTGCAGGCTTTGTTTTTGTATGGTACATATAAGGAAGACGGAACGCCGAATTTTGGGCTGTTCTGCTGGTTCAGTTACTGCTGGGACGGGGAATTGGCTGTTATGGCCTGTATTGGCGGAGATAAATTAACCAAGGACCGTATCCGTGAAAACAAGGTATTCTCAGCCAATCTTGTCACTGAGTCGCTGCTTCAGCTTGCTGATTATTTGGGCAATACTGAGGGGTATAAGAAAGGGAAAATGGATATTCCGATTGAAATTGAAAAAGGTGCGGTATTGGATGTTCCGGTCCTGAAAAACAGTCCATGGGTTTTTGAGCTTGAAGTGAAACAAGAAATACCGCTTGACGGCAGCGATGTATTCATATGCAGGGTCCGCAATACATTGGTGGCCGGGGATCTTAAAGATGAATCGATAAGTGCCGATGAACGGTTGCGCATGGCTGCTCCTGTCGTATGGATTGGCGAGGGTCAGTATCATGCGCTTAACAGCAAGTCTTTGGGAAAAACCGGTGAATGGAAAGATTTATTCATGATTTAAACTGATTTTGGCAGGACAACTTCTGCCTTAAATCCTTTGCCAACATCGCTGTATAAGTTCAAATATCCGTGATGGGCCCGGGCAATTCTTTCAACCATCGGTAATCCCAGTCCGTGACCGTTTTTACGCGGATGCTTCCTTTTAACGGTGTATGGCAGTTCAAGCAAATCGGGGAGCACTTCCCGGTCTATTCCCTTGCCGTTATCAGAAACAATGAAACTGCAGGTTTTATTGTTTTCATCAGAGGATATTTTAATTTGTATTCGGCATCCGCCGGGGTTATGGGTAATACTGTTATGAACCAGGTTAGTAAAAGCACGGGTCAAAAGCCGCTCATCTCCGTCAACCAGGCGTTCTCGTCCAAAACCTCAATTTCCAGCGTAAAGCGTTCATCGAGACCGTTGTTAAGAAAATCTGAGGCGATTTGTCTGGCCAATGCTGACAAACGGATTGTTTTTTTCTCAAGAGGCTGCATTTCATATTCCAGCATCGAAACAAGGTTAAGGTCATTCACAAGGGCTTTCAGTTTTTCGGCCTGCTGGCGTATAATACCTGCCTGCTTTCTTTGTTCTTCCGGGATAACAGGGTTTTCTTCCAAATCGCTTGCATAACCAAGTATCATAGAAAGAGGTGCGCGAATATCGTGTGAGATACCGGCTATCCAGTTTGATCTGGCCTCATCTCTTTTCCTTAAGCTGTCGTTTTTCTGCTGCAGCAAAGCCGAGGCGCGGTTTACGCTATGGGCAAGGTTTGCAAGAACACCTTTTGGCTCTATATATACTTCCTTATCCTCTGCAAGATCCTGTATGCCCTGAGTCAGAGGACGGATGGAGCGAATTAACCCGGAACCGATAATAACAGACAAAAGCAATGCCATAATAACATTAGCGGCAAGCAATAAAACCGCTTTCAGAGGCAGGGAGGATGCCCATTCTGTGGGGAAGCTCTGAACATACTTTGCCAGGCTTCCCTTGGGATACCCGACAACTACCAAACCTTCACTGTGTTCCCATACAAAAACCGGATAATCCATCAGGTAATTACGGGTAAATTTGGCAATATCAGTCAGGGAATATTTTTTGGGAATTTCATCGGGGAGCATGTAATCCCATACCACGTTCCCGTCATTGTCAATAAGCATCGCCCATGCCTGTTTCTGTTTCAATATATATTCAATGTCGGATTCCAAAGAATAGGCATTGGATTCTGAATGCAGGCTTTCTGACACTTTCCGGACTATAATACCGGGAGACTGGCCTGTATTCATACCATCGAATACTACTGCGCCAAGCAGTATAAAGTTTGCGATAAGTATTACAAATGAAATTATAATGGTTGCAACTATAAAGCGTTTTAGAATACGAATTGTTCCTTCTATGTTTATCACTCCCTGACCAGCAGCTTGTATCCTAATCCTCTTACCGTAATCAAATGTTCAGGATTGGACGGAATATTTTCAATTTTCTCCCTGATACGGCGTATATGAACCATAAGTGTGTTCTCATAGCCATAGTAATCGTCATTCCACGCAGCCTGGCACAAAGCATCGCTGGTTACGATTCTGTTCCGGTTCTCATAAAGTTTAAGAAGCAATGCGTGTTCTTTGGCTGTAAGTGTATATTCTGTACTGCCATGCCTGACAATGCCGCCTTCAAGATCAATGATGCGATCCCCGAGCTGAAAGACAGGAAGTTGTTCTTTCTTAGGAGGAGAATAAACCCATCGGAGAATTGCCATTATACGCAGTACCAGTTCCCGAGGCAAAAAAGGTTTTACTATATAGTCATCCGCCCCAAGTCCAAGGCCCAATATGCGATCTTCATCCTCACCCCTTGCAGACAGGAAAAGCACCGGCATATCCGATACCCTGCGAAGGGCTGTAAGAAGGGAAAAACCGTCTCCGTCGGGCATCATAACGTCCAATATCGCTATATCTGGTTTTATAGTTGTGCAAACCGTCAATGCCTCGGCACAGCCGTCTGGGAATTGCTATGGCGATCGTTTCTTTTCCGAAGCTTTTGATCCTGGACGAGCCGACAAACGGGCTGGACCCTGCGGGAATAGGGGAAATTCGTGAATTAATTAAATCCTTACCGCTGCAATATGGTATGACAGTATTGATTTCCAGCCATTTGCTTTCTGAGATTGAACAGACCGCAACAGCGGTAGGCATCATTAATAATGGAGTGATGATGTTCCAGGGAAGCCTGGAAGATTTGAAAAAAGGCAAGCAGCCTGACATTTTGGTAAAGACGGGGAATAATTGGCTTGCGCAGAAACTTCTTACTGAAAAAGGATATTCGCCTTCGGTTGACGGAGAATTTCTGGTATTTCGAAATTTGACCGACGAGCAGGTTCCGAATGTTAACAGAATCCTGACAGCGGGCAATATTGATGTTTATAGGATTGAGGAACAAAAGAAGAGCCTGGAAAGCATATTCCTCGATATGACTGGAAAGGAGAGCAGCCTGTGATGAAACTTGTAGGAATTGAGCTTTATAAACTCCCGGAAAACAATAAAGCCGGCGGATTCATACAGCCGTATATTTCTCGGGACTGATTTTCGGACTTTGCACCATATTTCGTTTAGCCCATGTTCCTTTGCATAATTTTCAAGCCATGCCAGCATGGCCTTCGCTATTCCCCTGTTTCTTGCTTCCGGGATTACCGAAAGACGAAAGAAGTAGAGAGAATTATTGTCAGTTCTGAATCTCACCGTACCTGCAGGAACCCCGTTTAAATAATAAAGCAGGGCCATTTCCGAGCCATTTCTCAAAGCTTCTTCAATTGAGCTTACCGTCTCGGCAAGCGCGCCGGAAGGAGTGTCTGAATTCCTGTATTCTTCAAAAGCAGAAAGCATTATTTTGTAAACCAGGTGGGCATCTTCTGCAGGCGGCCGAATCATAAAATTCCCCCATTTGACTCATTTCTGATTCTGAAACAGTATATTTGACATTTTAGCAATTATTTATTGAATAAGTAAATCCTGTTTACAATAAAAAATAAAAAACGAAACGAATCGTCACCAATGGAAAAAAAACTAAAAAGAGAATTTTATCGATTTGAAACAGGAAAAGCAGGGTAAATATTAAGAAACAGAAGCGATCTTTTCAAAAAATGGCGTTGGCTTCTGCAAGTAAGGAGGTAAACTATATGAAAGTTTACGATTTCAAGGTTAAGGCGCAGGACGGCAGTGAAGTGGATTTGTCCCGGTATGCCGGAAAAGTCCTGCTTATTGTGAATACAGCCACTGAATGCGGTTTTACCCCGCAGTACGATGATCTCCAGGCCATGTATGATGAATATCATGATAAAGGATTTGAAATTCTTGATTTCCCGTGCAACCAGTTTGACCAGGCACCCGGAACTGATGCTGAGATTCATGCTTTCTGCGTTGGACGGTTTGGCATCACGTTCCCTCAGTTCAGTAAAGTTGACGTAAATGGCGATAATGCCATACCCCTTTATAAATGGCTTACTTCCAATACCAAGTTCCAGGGTTTTACAGGTCCAATGGCAGAGGTTCTTACTCCGCTGGTTGAAAAGATGGACAAGGATTATAAAAACAATGGCAATATTAAGTGGAATTTTACCAAGTTCGTTATTGACAGGAACGGTAATATCGCTGCCCGGTTTGAACCCACTGCCGATATGAAGGAAGTCAGGGCCAAAATAGAAGAACTCCTGTAAAATGTTACAGTAAAATACGGACCATCGCTATTCTCGCAAGCTACCTTTATAAACTGCAGAAATAAATACCTAATCTTCCCTGAATAAGCCGCCTATATGAGAAAATGATATTTCCACGGCGGCATTTTTTTATGCTTTTACTGTATGTCACACTGTACACCCAGGCATTCAAACCACGATGCTCCTTATTCATACCAGTAACTGTGACGAAAGTTACTATGACAGGACAGGCTATACTGCCATGCTGGAACGCTATAAAAATACGCTTGAACGCTTTGTCGGTCCTACAAAAGTCATTACATACGGAAATACTTTGCAGGTGGATGATTACAGTAAGTTTGACTGGACCGTCTTCAACCCGGACGAGAAAAAAGCCCGCCATGAAACGGTATTTCCGGTGAAACTGAAGGAAGCCTATAAACTCGGGGCTGAGCTTGTTTAAGTTCAGGGGAAAATATACATAACGTTGAATATTATGTTATTGGGAGCTGGCCATGAACGGTATGGCTCTTATTTTTTTA